>JGI20214J51650_10000477_pt1 | contig 24648 bp, 21 predicted proteins | sample WetSurMetagenome_FD_51650 | JGI IMG/M metagenome (IMG submission 51650) | reverse complement strand
TTTTTTTTAGTCTTTCTCGTTCTTTCGTTTTAGTTTGTTCTTGCGTAGTTTCTGAGCCTTTCGATATTCATCAGTCGCCATATCTCTAACACCTCCTCAAACAAGCCTTGTCTGAAGTATGCAAGTCTAAAAAAAATAAAAACATCAAAGGTTTTGTTGCTTAAAAACACCACGGTCGAAATTCTTATTCTTTCTTCTTACCCTTGCTGGGAGGGGTTGTGTGTCTTAAATACTTATTCATCGCCCTGTGAATGGGCTCTGGTAGCGAATCATTAGGAAGCTGCTGCTCATTACGACGTTTCCAAATTTTATAAAAAAAAGAAAGAAGAGATATCCCACAGATCACTCTCTGTTTTTTAGATCTATGTTATATCCGTGTTTGTCTCATCATCTCTTTTAAGGTTTTATTTTAAGAGATTCTGCAAGAAGAGCAGCAGATTGTGGAAGAACTGCGACAGGAAAGATAGTATCTGTATACCCTTGCTTGTCGGCATGGTGATCGGTAACGGATCTGACCAATCGCTCTCTGAACCATAGACGTCTTTAGCTTTTACTTTAATGCTGTAATCTCCTTTGCTGCTCCAGGATTTCTGAGCACTTGCTTGAGCACCTGATGCAAACGGTCCGAGCCATTCACTTTGGTTTCCGTCACCCCAGTCCCACATGTAATATAATGCGTCTCCCTCTGGGTCTGTTGTACTGGTCCGGTAGAGGTAGGTTGAGCCAGGCTTTCCTGATGCAGGTCCACTGGGTTTGGCTGGTTTATTCGGTGCTTCATTTTCTGAGATGACCTTGATGTGCAGAACAGGGCTGTACCACCAGGTTTGTCCAATGATTTCTTCGGTGCCGTCTGATCCTTCCAGGACTTCATGATACGAATCATTTGTTCGTTCTTTGATGAGTCGAAGATACGGATTACTGCCGTAGACATCTGGCCTGAGCACGTTTTTGTAGACCTGATCAACTTGTCCTTTTGCGACAAAATAATATTCTCCAGGAGTGGTAAATGTTATGGTTTCTTTATAGGTCGTTCCTGCTGTATGTCCATCTAATGCATTATCCCATCCGGTTCCCCCGATGTATTGACCACTGTGTTCATCATGGTCGGTTGTTGTCGATGTCCAGGTATGAACAGGATCTGGGTTGTTCCCGAATTGCAGGTATGTATGGTCGACGACCATGCTGCCGTTAACCTGCCAGGTGATGTTGACGAGTGTGTTGGTATAGACAACATCTTGATTTTGGGCAGAATCTCCTTGCCATCGAAGGTATGGTTGGGCTAAATCAGCTTGGGCTAATATAACACGACGAATTTCAGCACCATAACGCGCTACCGTGTCATTTCCGAAGGTCGATTGATCAGGATTTTTTGTATATGACATTTCCGGGGAAAGCCATAGTACTCCAGCTCCTGGATAGTTACCAAACGTTTCATCATTGACATAGGGGTCTTCCACTGGGTTCTTTTCAACATCAGCGCCATACGCCCAAGGGCTTATTCCTCCGCCTACCGTATATCCTACGGTATCTGGGATGGTCCCTACACTAGTTTTATCAAGATTTCCGCCGTAATCGCCCATATAATCGCCTAATCGAAGACTCGATGAATCAAAGAAGTAGAAATCTGCTGGAGCGTAATTATAAGAATATCCGGTGATCGGACTTGTTCCAACAATACTGCTATGCATGTTTCCCCATGGGTAAAGCAACAATCGAGCGCCACCATGGAAATCACCACCGAGTCTTACTGTATGATTATCAACAAAAGCGTGAAGTGTTTTTCCGTTGACACTCGCCCAGATGCCTCCTGTTGGTTCACCGGGATCCCAGCCCATATCTGCCTCTCTGTTTAAATCCCATCCGTGGGAATCGTACCGCTGATCAGTATCAAATCCATAGGGATTATGTGACGCTTCGATGTAGATTTCTCGATTGTCGATGATCCAACGCAGCCAGTCTTTTGAATAAGCTGGACTTGGCTCATCAGTAAAAGCCATACGCATAAGCCAATCAGTAAACCAGAACATCCCTATGGTTCCGACGGTTTCATCACCATGAGGGCCGCCAAGGAACAGTACCTCTGGTTTATGTAATCCGAGTGATTCGTTCGTTATCCTGATATAATAATCATCATATCCATTTGGAATGGTTCCTGTGTTATAGAGAACATTTGCTTTGAAGACTTCGATATAACCTGGATATGCGGCTTCTAAAGCTTGATACCAGCTAATGAGTTGAGCATAGCTTGTTGGTTTATTATACCAGTTGGGACCGATAATACCCCGGTCTTCGGGTGTTATTTGATCGTTTTGTGAAGTGGTGCTTTGCTTCTGCATCTTATTTGAATAAGCAGAAACAGGTTGAATGGTGGACAACAGCGTTACACATACAATTACAGTAATTAATACTGTTAAGAGCTGGTTCTTCATAATATCCCCAGCTGTTAATATAGGTCCGCCTGATATAAAACTTTCTATAAAAAAAGGATTTAACCAGTTTTTCTAGGAGACTTCAATTTTTTTCTTCTCTATAAACTCTGTGTGGAGCTTTGAATATACCTGGATGAGATGTCTAACAGAAATCTCTCCTATAAATCGTTCGTTGATATCAACGACCGCAATTTGCTTGATTTTCTGCTCTTTCATTATCAGCAGAACATCCCTGATTTTTTTATCAGGAGATATGGAAACCGGTTTTTTTGACATGATTTCGTCAGCGGTCAGGGAAATTTCATATTGTAATGAGCGAATATCTGGTTTGTCAAAGGATTGAAGGGAGGTGAGTGGGGGGGCAAGAAGCGATATTGTATCAGATTCTGTTATTACGCCAAGGAGATGTGTCGGCTCTTTATTATCTACTATCCACACATGGTCCTTTTTATTCAAGGTGTTAAAGACGGTAGCAACATCAGTTGTCTCATCGATACATGGGAGGTCAGATTTCGTGCTTTGCATGATGTCTTTTACCTTTGTTTCGTAGAACTCATGTAAGGATTTTTGTGTCTCACTCATCTTTTAACATGGTGAATTCATCTTAGAATATTTAAAATCTCTGAGTGTTAAATCAACAGCTTTTATATACGCGTTTTTCATACGTTGTAGTAAGATTGGGATGCGTGCTCTATGCTGCTTGAAATCACGGTAGCGATTATATTTGCTAAGATTTTCAGCACGCTTTTTGAAAAAATCAAGCAGCCGGGGGTGCTTGGGGAAATCATCGCAGGAGTCATTCTTGGTCCCTGTTGTATTGGGCTGCTGTCTGGTTCATCATTTACTTTTATGAACACGTCTCTTTTTCAATTTAAGCTTGATCTGACATCCCCTGAGTTTAAAGAAATCGCCTTCATTGGAGTGGTGTTTCTTTTGTTCATTGTCGGGCTTGAGACGAATCTGAGTGATTTGAAAAAAACAAGAAAAGCAGGACTGGGGGTGGGTATCTTTGGTATTATTATCCCCTTTATTTTTGGTTGTATCATTGGACAATTATTCCATTTAACCCTTATTCAAAGCATGGCGATAGGGACGATTTTTTTAGCGACATCCACCACCATTGCCATTCGGATCCTGTCAGATATGGATCTATTGTCATCCCGTGTCGGTTTAACATTACGTACCGCATTAGTGGTAAACGACGTCCTTGCCATGGTGTTTTTTGCCCTGGTCTTTGGTGTCGGTAATTCGTTTGTTCTTCTTTTGCAGATCTCGCTTTTTTTCCTCCTGACTATCATCATTGGTTTTCTTCTTGTGCGATATTCCCTTAAAAGAGAGACGAAACGCCATACCCCGATTATTGTCCTTACCAGCGGGCTAGGTATTTGTTTTTTGTTTGCTGCGTTTGCTGAAAACATGGGACTTACTGCGATAATTGGAGCATTTATCGCTGGTATTTTTATCAAAAAAACACCACAGGCAGGAGTTCTAGCAGAATATATCAAAACCATTGGTTATGCGTTTTTTGTCCCCTTGTTTTTCGTGTGGGTAGGAGCCAGCTTTGACTTTTTATCGCTCTTTCAATCAAATCAAATATCGTCTCTTCTCATTTTCTGTGCCGCGTTTATCATCTTTGCCATGCTTGGAAATTTCCTTGGAAGCTTCATAGGAGCACGAGTTTCTGGATTGAAATCTAAGGAATCGATTAGTATCGGTATCGGTATGATGCCGGTGATGGGGGTAGCGTTGATTATCGTATCAACAGGAATCGATAGAAAAATTTTTGGCGATCCTGGCGGCATTCTCGCTAATCAAATACGAACAGCAACCTTATTCCTTATCTTTACGAGTTGTTTTCTTACCCCCTTGCTTCTCAAGAGGAGCATGGGCTCTCCCTTGTTGAAAAAAATAGGGAAAACAAAAACAAAGCTTTCATCGTATCATCATCCTCATTGCTCAGAATGCTTCACAGCTCTGCGATTGGATCCAGCTACCAACAAATGGTACTGTGACACCTGTCGGGGATATATGGAGTTACATAAAAAAACTCCTTCATATGCTCTGAACGGAAGGGGAAAAACAGACAAGTATATCAAATACGTCATCGGGGCTGGAACTATTCTTCTGTGCGGTTACGTGATACAGGGTTCAGCGACGATGAGTTTTTTTGAGAAGATCTCAGCGCTCATCGGTATCTTCCTTGGGACGACCCTTGCTTTTTTGACGATCAGGTTCTTGTTTTCAAACCAAAAAACCGTCAATTAATTTTTATGGTCGGTTGCGGTTTGATCGCTAATGTTTAAATTCAGTAAAACCATTGACCTTGGATCTGAGGTGGATCTATGCTTGATTTTAATTATATGATTTCAACAAAAATCCTTTTTGGGAAAAATAAGATAGAGCGTCTCGGTGAAGAACTGAAACCCTATGGAAAAAGAGTTCTCTTTGTCTATGGTCAGGGAAGCGTCAAAAAAACCGGACTGTATGGTGCAGTCACTGATATCTTTGCGAAAAATAACATGGTGTATCAGGAGCTTAACGGGGTGCAACCAAATCCGCGGGTATCTCATGTAAGACAAGGGATTAAGATCTGCAGGGACCATGATATTGAATGTGTCGTTGCCGTAGGCGGCGGCAGTGTCATTGACTGCGCGAAAACGATAGCGACAGGCGTTTATCATGAGGGAGATCCCTGGGACATGTTTCTGCAAGGTGATTCCTCAATAAAAAAGGCGTTACCCCTTGGGGTCATCCTGACGTTTGCAGGGACTGGTTCTGAGATGAACGGAAACGCCGTGATATCAAACGAGGCAACCAAAGAAAAACTTGCGATCCATCACGATGCACTCCGACCAAGGTTTTCCATCCTCGATCCAACCTATACATTCACGGTTTCAAAGACTCAGACTGCAGCAGGAACTGTCGATATCTTCAGTCACGTCCTTGAGCAATATTTTAGTCCAACCAAAGAAGCTTTTGTGCAGAACAGACTCGCTGAAAGTCTTTTAAAAACCTGTATTGTCTATGGTCCTGTAGCATTGTCTAAACCTACCGACTACGAAGCACGGGCACAGTTGATGTGGACCAGCAGCCTGGCACTCAACGGGCTGCTTGGCTACGGGAGGATAAGTGATTGGGCGACCCATGGAATGGAACATGCTCTGAGTGCGACCTATGATGTTACGCATGGAGTTGGTTTAGCGATTTTGACACCTTATTGGATGGAGTATGTCCTCACAAAGGAAACCTCAGATAAATTTGTTGAATATGCACGCAATGTATGGCAGGTAACCGGTGAAAATGATCTGGCAGTAGCAAAAAAAGGGATACAAAAAACAAGGGAGTTTTTTACCGATCTTGGGATGCCAAAAACACTACGGGAGGTCGGAGTAAAAGAAAACGCACTTGAGACGCTTGCTGAAAAAACCGTACTACATGGAGATGTTGGGAAATTCAAAAAACTCAGTAAAAATGATGCGCTGATAATTTTAAAAAACGCTTACTAAATGATAAAAAAAAATCTGTNGCATCAGGTATTTTCTACTAATTTTCGGTGTTTCACCTCGAAATACCGGGCGATCATCAGACAGAGCATCGCAACGGCACAACCAGTCATAAAGAACAAGACACCAGCTCCACCATATCTGTCAAAAATTGCGGCAACCGCAGGGACGCCGACAAACATCCCGGCGCTGATGACGATACTGTACACCGCCATGGTCACCCCACGGGATTTCTCTTGAGCCTCGTCAGCCAGCGATGACAAAGCCGAGGGGCCAAACGCAAGAGCCATGAGTCCGAAAATGCCGAGAGGCGGCCAGAGGCGGATAATGCTATTTTTCACATCCTCCCCGCTGGTCGTCGGAGCAAGACCATATCCTATCCCGATGACCGTCATGAGTCCGACAAAACCTACTGTTCCTACGACCATTATTGGCAGCCGACCGTACCTGTCCGAGAGTCGGCCATAAAAAACCTGTGTGAGGATCAAAATAACCCCGGCACCACCGATGATGCCAGAGAGCATAAGCGGTGAAATGTTCAGAACCCCCTGAGAGGTTGATACGGTTAGAAACGTCATCACGGCACCAATGATCATAAACACGATGAACCAGGGGAGCGTCAGAAGAAGGATCGACCGTTTTTTGAGGACGTTTACGATGGTGTCAAAACGTATTTTTTTACACAGAACATCGCATTTCTTTGGCTCTGCGATATTGATGAAACAATAAAGACACCCGAACAGCGCCATAGCACCAGCAATCATAAATGACTGCCACAACGAGCCTTTTAAGAACTCAAGGAACAAGGCACCCACTGCATAACCAACGACCCATCCGAGCATGTTGAATGCGTCAAAGGCACCCATCTCCCTGCCTCTTCTGTTCTCTGGTGCGTAATCGGTCAGTAATGCTAACGATGCGACAAGGATAGCGCCTGCGGCCATCCCATGGCCTGCGTTTATGCAAAAGATCACAAACATGTTTTTTGTTGATGATAGAAGAAAGAGGAACAATGCAGCTGATAGAAGACCTGAAAGGAGCACAATCTTTCGTCCATAACGATCGACTACTGCTCCGATAAATAAAACNGTCCCCATCTCAAAAAGCGGGGAGGCTGCGGCAACAACACCATACCCGATGAACCCTGAAGTAATATTCAAATAGATGGGCAGAGTGGCAAGCATTATTCCAAAACTTGCACGGATAAAAAACGTAGAGATATACAGAGACGAAAGCAAGCGAAGATAGAACCGATCAAGCATAGGATTCCATCACTGTAAAAAAGAGTGACTTTAAATATATTCGTTTGGAAAATCCTTTGTCTTTGACAATAAATGATAGGTGAATAAAAATTAACGACCATAAATATTTATACGTCGATACGAATGTATTGCTCGTGTGAGGTGAAATATATTGAAAAATGTTTTAGCAGATCAACCTATTCGTACTCAAGCATCAACTGATAGAAAAATACAAACTGATTCACTTGTGACCGATGAGCAATGCCCTGGGCAGACAATAAAGGGTCTTAAGATCGAAAACATGCTGTATTGTCTTGATACCGGAAAGGAAAAATATCTGTTTGCTTCAGAAGATGATGCAATCGATCAGCTCAGAAAACTTGACAAAAAAACCATCAACCCGGATAACTCACAAATTGTCCAAGTGACCACAACCGGAAACACCTGGAAACTAACACAAATNCCTTGGTCGCATATAGCAGTAAANCTTCTTTAAGAAAAACAGGATAATATCTCTATTTTCTTTTAGATCTTTTTTTAATGTTACATATACCATTTAGAAAAAGAATACTACACCTAAAATAATAAAAACGACCGCGGCAACTTTTGTCAATATTTTTATATTGATCCGTTCAGCAATAAATTTCCCGAAATACACTGCCATAATAAATACCAGCGTCAGTGCGATCAATGTTCCAAAGAGCACCAGTACAGGGTTATATTTTGTCGCAAACAATGCAGAGGCGATCTGTGTTTTATCTCCCCATTCTGCCAGGAGGATGAGAACGAATCCTGTCATAAATGGATTGTTGTAGAATTTTTTTGGTTCATCCTCTTTTTCTTTTCGAATGAGCATGACCAAACCAAAAACGATGAACATAATACCTGAGAGAATCTTCACCATTCGTAGGGGGATAATACTCGATACCCATGATCCTGCTGCTATCGCGATACCATCGACGATGAGAAACGCTAGGACAACACCCACCAGAAGATACAAATGTTTTTTTGTTTTTGAGGACAATAATAGAATTGATAACTGCGTTTTATCGCCGAGCTCGGCGACAGCCACTGCTGCGAGCGGAACGAGTAGATCTTCTAAGATGAATTTCCCTCTCTAAAGCTTTTTTCGATACATGAATAGATGATTGGAGCTAACTTCTTTTCGTAATATCAGCTCAGAATATGGTAATGTACTTTTTTCTGATCAAATTTATTTTTAATCATCTCAATTTGTTCTTTTCCCAAGGTCTGAAACATGATGACGATTTTAACATAACCAACGGGGACTGCGGTCGTACATCGGTCATGTGCTATCGACTGGACGTTTGCTCCGACATCTGCAAGAATGCTAAGGATATCTTTGAGCACTTTTGGTTTATCAAGTGCGGTGATAGAAACTTTCACCAGGAGTTTATAGTGCATCAATCCTCTTTCGATGATTTGCGTGAGAAGAGAGAGGTTCACATTACCTCCACTGAGAATCACGACAACGTTCTTACCTTGAACTGAGATCTTTTTCCCTAACAGAGCAGCAAGACCGACCGCTCCTGCNGGTTCTACCACTAGTTTTGTTCTTTGCANCAGCAGGTATAGGGCGTTGGCGATTTCCTCATCATTTACAGTCACCACATCATCAACATATTTCTGTGCGAGTGCAAAAGTCAGCTCTTTCGGGGTTTTTACTGCGATGCCATCTGCGATAGTCATAATACTTTTCAGGGGAACGATCTTATCCTGCTCAAGCGAGCGTTTCATGGACTGTGCACCCTCTGCTTCAACCCCTATGATTTTTACTTTTGGTTTGAGGGTCTTAAGCCCAAGAGCAATACCGCCGATAAGCCCACCGCCACCGATAGGAACCAACACCACATCAACCTTTGGCAGCGCTTCGAAGATCTCAAGTCCAATCGTGCCTTGTCCAGCGATAACATAGTCATCGTTAAATGCATGCACAAACGTCATCTTTTTTTCTTCAGCATATTTTTTTGCAGCCATTGCCGCATCATCATAGGTTGCTCCTTCAAGGACAACCGTTGCTCCATATGATTTTGTCGCGAGAATCTTCATCGGTGGGGTGTAAATCGGCATAAAGACAGTGCTTTTCGCACCCATCAATGTCGATGCGTGGGCAACACCCTGTGCATGATTTCCAGCAGAAGCACAGACGACACCCTGTTTTCTTTCTTGGTTCGTTAAATGATATATCTTGTTGTACGCCCCCCGAATCTTAAAGGACCCAGTCGTCTGGAGGTTTTCTTCTTTGAGATAGACATTTACCTTTGTTAAATGGGAAAATGTCTTTGAATGCTCCAATGGAGTACGTTTCACGACCGGTTGGAGGATCTGATATGCTTCCTGGATATCTTTGAATGCCACCATCTTTCTTCCTCACAGGATTTTATTGAGAAATTCCCGTGCGTGCATCCCTTGGGCCAGTCCTGCTTGTTTTGCGTTTTCCGATACTTCGATTACTTCGGCAGCAAGCATGTCATTAAAGGTCTTTACACCAGTCACTCTGCCGGCGATATCCCCTATTTTGTTTGCCGCACTAATGTTGAGATACCCGCACATGACATAGCCTTTCTTTGCTTGTAAAATAAGTAGGGGGGCTTTCCCAAGGTCGATACAATAGCCGGTTAGCTCCCCTTTTTCAATTTTTATCGTTTCCATCTTCATACTACCCTCTCCTGCACGTGCATAGTTACTCCTTTCATTTTATATTATCAGATTTTTTATGAAAAGTTTTTTCTTTTAAAGGAAACTTCCTCATTTCCATTATGTCTGGTATAATGAATAATTGAAGAGTGCGTTCAATTATTTTCTCACTTTACGAATCTTAAATTCCCCGATTACTGATGGAATTATCTCTAACTCATCGCCATCATTGATATCGTGCGCTTTGGCAAGCTGGCTTGGTATGGTAATAACAAGGCTGCTTCCCACTACTCGTGCTTTCCTTGTTAGAGGCATGGATCCCCTCCTGCAAGAGTAGGTAATGTATAGCTAAATATATATATGTTTTGGTTTTTTCAAATATATCTATATACATATCTCAATTTTCTGAATTCTCCTCCTTTTTTTAAAAAATGCAACCAAAACATTATCAATAATTATCCTTTATCGGGTTGCACGTGAGGCATTATGAAGATATTCATTGACACCGCAGATTTAAATGAGATAAAAGAAATCGCATCCTGGGGCATCCTTGACGGGGTGACCACAAACCCGACCCTACTTGCGAAATGTGGACGGTCTTTTCAAGATATCATTGATGAAATATTCACCCTGGTCGATGGTCCTATCAACCTTGAGGTGCTCAGCGAAAAAGCAGATGACATGGTGCGCGAAGCAAAACAAATTGTGTCAAAGATACCACAGAAATATCATAAAAACATCACCATTAAAATACCGATGGACTCGGAAGGACTCATCGCGGTTAAGGCACTCTGCAAAGATGGAATCAAAACAAATGTCACGTTGATTTTTTCCGCAAACCAGGCTCTTCTTGCCGCAAAGGCAGGAGCGACCTTCGTCAGCCCGTTCATCGGACGGTTGGATGACAATGGACAGGAAGGGATGCACGTCATCGAAGAGATCATGGACATCTTCTGCAACTATGATATTGAAACCGAAGTCATCGTTGCTAGTATCAGGCATCCGATTCATGTTATCGAGGCGGCACGGCTTGGTGCAGATATCGCCACCATTCCTCCTGAAGTGATCAGAAAAATGATGAAACATCCTTTGACTGACGCCGGCATTAAAAGCTTTTTGAAAGATTGGGAAAAAGTAAAAAAATAAGGTTTTGTTTAAACAACCAGAATGGTGTCTTTTTACTTTCGGCACATCTTCTAAAAAAATAAGGAGTTGGTTCATTGTTTAAAAAATCTTGTTTGGTTTTAGATTACCAGATATGTCCCCATTCGTGGCTTTTGCATTCAGGGCACACAAACTCTATTTGATCGGTTCTGCTAGGTAATTTCATCGGTACGAGAAAATTAATATCACAATTTTTACAATGATACATGTTTATTATGGAATTTCTTCTCCCTTTCATAGACGTTACACAACGGTCACAGATTAAAATAACTTTCTATAGGGAAATTTTCACCAGATAATTATGATGAATGAACGGACCTAAATTTTACCAAACTCTTTTTTCCGTTCCTTCACATCTTTTCCTGTTGCCACAAAGAGAAACTCGTTCCATTTCTTGATGATATTATAATCGCCACAGACTGTTTTTGGAGGAATGATATCAATCATGAGAGAGCTTTTTTCATGCTTCATGGTAACCGTCCCAATACCTTCCACTGAGAACTGCATGCCTTTTATGAGGTCACCTTTCGCTCCAAAATACTTGGAGATAAGTGCATTAAGATCAGGGTTATGTCCTCGCTTTATCTTGTATTCTCTCATGAGGCAGGGTATACAAAAACAGAGATTTTAAGCTTTTGTTTTAACACTCTTTTTTATTAAAACTTATTCAGGTGGATCATATCGTTTAACTTGCGTTTTGGGACATGGAGGGATCCCGATTCATCGCGCCAATATTTCACGGAATCGTTCATGTCTTCGACAACCGGTTGTTCTGCCTTCTGTCCAAGAGCGATGACCATATCCACTGTAAAAGATGAAGGTACGGTGAAGATGCGTTGAATCGTCTCCCTATGAATATTACATAATATACAAGAGCCAAGACCTTCAGCCTCAGCGGCAAGAACAATATTTTCCGCGGCAAAACCAACATCATATTTATAATACGGATTCTTTGAATCTTTTACGATAACAATGATATAGGCGGTGGGTCGTTCGTTCTCATCTGGTGTCCATTTTGGCTGAATGTAGGCTGCCCAGCCTAGTGCTTCAAAGAGCTGAGCGCATTGCTTTTTTTCCGTGACAATGATATATTCCAGTGGCTGCAGGTTTGCAGCTGATGGTGCCAACCTGGCGGCATTAACAAATTTTTTAAGTAACTCAGCATCCAGAGGTTTTTGGGAAAACCGACGAATCGTCCTTCGAGAAAGTATCATATCGTATGCATTCATCATACCACCATGACCAGAAAGGAAAATCATTCTTTTAAACTATCGTAAATTCCCTCACAATATCTAACGATTACTCTATTTATTAAAAGAACAATCCGAACGCTCGTCAGATAGGTTCTTGGTTAGATCCGAACGAAGAACAAAAAGACTTTCCCTTCTACAGACTTTATTAAGGATGTAAAAGTTAAGACCACCTTTGTTTTACCTAAACCAAACACTATTGGTCGAATGAAAAATTCGTTTCCCGCTTGGATATCGGCGAATCCTGATGTTTGTTTACCTAAGAGAATAATTCCACCAGTAAGCGAAAGATTCCAGGATTCGTTCATCAAATCAACGGATCCAAGATTTTTGATTCTGACATGGATGCCAAATCCACCGGTGATCGTGATCTGAATCGGTGGTGGATGTTGTATCATGAATTCGCAGGTTTTTTCCTCTTCGGCATTCCCTGCATTATCTATCGAATAATAACGAACAATATGGTTCCCATCTCCAGATACCACGAACGGCTCTGTATAGGTATCCCATAGGCCATCATCAAGTTTGTACGTCGTGGATCCAACCCCGGAGATATTATCGGTCGCCGACAGGGTGACCGTCACATTGCTGATATAAAATGGCCCTTCTAAAGTGCCGATCAATGTGCAATTCGTCACTGGTGGAAAGCTGTCATCAGGGTACCCTCCAGATGTTGTACGAAGAATCACGCCGTATCTCCCAGTTGCAAAACCAATTTGTTCTGAGATGAGTCGAACAGCTAAAAGATCCTGGGTCGTCCCACTTGTTTGTTCTGTCCAAGAAAGCCCATTGTTTTCAGTCCTAACGATGATCCCATTGTCTCCCACTGCAGTCCCTTTAGTCTCCGAAGGAAAATCGATCGCATGAAGCGCATCAGTAACTCCACTGTCTACGCTGGTCCATGTTCCTCCACTATCAAAAGTCTGCAGAATCACACCATGATCCCCCACTGCATATCCGATACCCCCCCAGGTGAAATCGATGCCAAAGAGTTCCTCGTTACCAAAATAAACGGTCTCCCAAGAGCTACCTCCATCCATGGTTCGAACAATGGCACCGCCAGCAGGCATATCAACAATTGCTGTCGCAAACCCAATAGAATCGTTTAAGAAAAAGACGTCACTTAACCGCCCTTCGTACATTACGCTTTCATGCTCGATGTAAAAACTCGTCGACTCCCAGGTGGCCCAGCCATCGTCCGTTCTGGTAAAGAACGGTTGGAATATCGCGTTTTCCCCCACTGCAACTCCAATCAGATCGGTAATCATCTGTCCATTGAAATACGTCCCCATCATCCCTGTTTGAATCACGGTCCAGTTTATTCCAGAATTATTCGTTAAAAGGATTGTACCACTCGCTCCAACAGCTAAGGTGATGCTATAATCATAATAGAATATGTCATAGAGATTCTCTGTAACACCTGAATTTTGCGCAGCCCAGGTACCTCCCCCATCACCAGTACGGAGGATGACACCATCGCTTCCTGCCACGGAGCCCCTGTTTAAGCAGATAAAAGAAACACTATGGAGATCCTGTGTGACCCCGCTAGGTAATTGTTCCCACCCACCCTGCTGCGATGATGCTTCGTGAGAACTTNGAGCTACCGTCCCCTGCACGGACGTTGACCCGAAAAAAATTGGTAGGACACTCAGAATGAGACCGAGTAAAATCGTATCAATAATCCGTAAATTCCTTTGCAACAAATGGTATTTTCCCATGCTGTGAATCTTCTTCATATATATCCCCATATCTCTCTATAGATGATGTTTCATATAAATATTTGGATTGCGGTTCATAGAAACAGAAAAAATAACCTTACACGATAGGACATCAAATATTTTCATTAGACACTTATCTCTCCTGTTGTAGGACGTAACTTCCTGCTTCCTTCTACCACAATGTACTTTAATACCTCTGCTTTTATCTTTTCCTCAAATGGCACAAAAACAACAAAAGACCAGGAGCTTTGCACGGACCGCACCAAAGTCACAAGAGAAATACCTCATAGAAAACGCAAAAAAACTACAAGAAAATCCGTTTCTCATCCTTCCAACATGCACAGATGGCAGTGAAAAATATTTCCAGAAACTTCGAAAACAACTCACAAAAATACATCGACATAATACGAACGAGGATAAACTTGAGAAACTCGCAAATAAAAAAGGTCTGGACGGTGCTTTGGCTGGCACACTTTTACTTGCTATTTCAGAAAAAGCACCGTATCTAGCTGCACTCACTTTTCCCACCGGAGACATCACCTATGCGCAACGTGGTAAAGCAGACAAAGAAAAACTTATTGCTGTTCAACATTTTGATGACCCAGTGTTCCGACTTCGTGGCATCAAAGATATCGTTTTTAAGAAAAAACTTCATGTCTATTCCTGGGAAAACGGTTATGTGTGTACGGGAAGAGAAGCACATCCTCCAATGGAATTTATCGATTTTATCAGAAAAAAAATTGATTTATCCTCCACAAAAGATGTCATCAGCTGTCCTCATGTCCCTGCGGATATCGCAAAAAAGAAAGAATACCTGAGCCTAACTTATCTCAGGATTGAATGGGCACCAGCACAGACCATTATTGCGGTCTGTGAGAACTGCGCAAAGTCAACAAAAAACACCATGTTTACCGTCTCGAAATACATGCTGCAACAAAACCTCTCAGACGATTTTGCTATCGAGGTCATGACCGATTTTGGAAAACATAGTGGCCTTTCCGAGAAACAAAAAAATACTCATCTCCAAGAGTATCTTGCTGGAACGTTAACCGACTATGAATTTATCAAACACATAGCCAAAAGCCAGGAAGCGCAGGTCAAACAAGCAGAAGAAAAAATATTTGTGCTCGACGGTGTCTCCTATGGTACTGATGTCACTGGTTTTATTGAGGCGTTAAAGCCAGATGCCCACGAAAAAACAGCATTAGAATTCTTTCTGAACAAAAGCCAACAGCCATTAATTGTATCAAAGATCACCCCAAGTAAAATCCTAGAGCGGTATTGGAATGACTATGGAAATGAATTTCTCGCATCGATTCTCGATGACCCAACGATGGCTGATTCCCTCTTCGGCTTGGATGATACCCCGTCTAATATAATCAAGCTTGCCTACGAATATAAACAACGAAGGATGATTCTATCTCAGCTCCCTGTCTACGGCAGTCTACCACCACTAGCCGCGTTCGCAGACAACGTTGCCCGGACGTATATGACCTTTGGCGAAAAAAAGGCTCTTGCTGAGATTAAGAAACATCCTGATACCCCCAAAGCAAAATCAATCGCGTACGCGTTCTTACTTACTCTGGGAAAAGCAACTGAAGTAAAATGGAAATATTCAAAAGAAGAAGTTGACTACGGAGAGTTCTTAAAAGAGTACACAAAAAAACTCCTTGCCGTTACACCACAGGAGTACAGTGCGGTGTTACAAGAGCTTCTCACGGCGTGTGGTTCTTCTGAGACCATTTCTTGAAACGTTATAGAATATCTTTCTTTTGTTCCGTGGTAAAAAACTCTTCATCCATTAGGCAACAGTCGTTATTGAACGATATGAGATATCTTCCCACCGACATCTTTTCCACCTATGATCTATTCTTCACTGATTGTATCATTTCCTTTCCAAAATCTGTAATGCCATATAAACGGACGTTATTCCCGGCGCTTTTTTCCTCTACGATATCAAGATTCAGTAATGATTCGTCTTCTTTGTATCGTTCTTCCATCCCCCGTATCGCTCCGATCACATTTGTAGGGGTCGTCCGAACGTGATAAGCTATTTCAGCGGTGTAACTATAATTCGGGCTGATTTCAAAAAGATATTCCGCTATTTTCTTGCGCACGTTGCTTCTTCTGAGTGCTCGAACCGCAAGCGGACGTTTTTCCTCGAGCACTGAGGCTTCTTTTTCCTCATCCTGCATCCCAATCCACCTTCAGAGAGACNATGGTCATTTGAGTTAATAAACGATTTTCTCATGTAGGTCATCTGGTATGTCTCCGTCTACATGTTCATTTACATATCCCTGTAGATGATCATTAAGAGAAAATAATGCAACTTTTGGCAAAAAAAAAAACACTGTTCCGTAAACAATATCGTTGTATTTATGCCGCTGGTACTATCTGAGCAAAGAAGAATTGGCCAACGATGATCGTTACTGAAAAGACGATGATAGACAGCGGCATGATTTTTCCAAGGCTGAACATAAATGTTGCCTTATCATCACCTTCGTTAATCCCATTGGTGAATCGTGTGAGCAGGAACACCAGTTCGATGAGATAAATTCCAATCACGAGCACGAAATATTCCGGTCGTACATTTTCCATCATGAATGTGTCAGAAGCACCAGGAAGCGACGCAGGAAGGTCCGTAATCATCTCTGCTGAGCTACTCTTACTCAGAGATGAAAGAATCGTGGAGATTAGCATCGTTATCGCCAGGGTCACTCCTGCGATGAGTGGGGCAAATACCGTAACCGTTGATCGAAGAGTCGAGGTCAGCTCGTAGAGCATGTCTGTTATTTTGTATTCAACCTCCTGAAGCTGTTTGAGATGATCAGCGATGCGTATGAGCGATGCACTCACTGCATGCTGGCTTTTTTGGGTGCCTTCGACGAACAGACGCAGGATTGCCTTTATGCGATCAGAATGTACATGTTGTAACGACCCGAACTCGTTACTATACAATGCGTCATGGAAGTTCGTATGCATCGCAGTGAGGTTATAGCAGGTATGACGGAACACCTCAGCAATCTGTGTCCCCTGCATGGTCCTTGCTGCATACAAAAAACTCTCCTCCGGGGATTTATCCTCGGAGATTCGCTTCCCTATAATATATAATGCATCACTGAATTCCTTTTCCATCTGCTTTATCTCATCGCGTAATTTTTTATACGGCCGATAGACACTCAAGCAATAGATGGCCACAGCTGTTGCTGCACCCCAGATGAAAAACAATGTCACCGGAAAAAAAGAGTTTAACCCCTGATGATTGCTGATAAAATTGATCAATGCATCTGATGAACCCCCGGGGATGGCAAGAGGAACCAAAAGGAAAACGGCGCCTGGTGAAGAGATGACGACGCCGATCACTAGCGAGAACACCAAGCGTTGTCGTTTATTGATAGCAAGAAGATCCGGATGATATGAGGGTATGGCAGAGGGATTAAACGCCGCTGGGCGAGAGATGAGAATTTTACGGGTATACAACAGGACAAACAACGGCAATAAAACATCATAGATGAGAAACACCTGAAAAATGGTGATCCTCATTCCGACCAGCCCAGCAGCAGGCAGCATTGCGACAAGGGATAAAGGGATCATGATCCCGACAGAATAAAGGATCACGGTGGGTTGATGCAGGCGATTGGCAAAATGGTTCATGGTTTCCTTGGTTCCCTCAAGAGAAACGTCGAGCGCACGATCCAGTGTTATTATCCTGGATGCTTCATCTCGTTCATGNATGGAGCTGCGTATCAGATGCAATGATCGTTTGAAATATTCGCTCCATCGCCCCCATTGCGTCGCAAAACTTGAAAGAGCATCATTGATGCCGTGGTATACACGGATTTCCATATCCCACACAAGCTTTCGAAGGTCACACGCAAGTGCCGTCGAAGATTCAGCAGCAGCGAACTTCACACTGTTTTCAAGATTGGGGACAAGCTTGAGGTACATGACCAGATAGCTTAATATTTCAGGGATGTCCCCTAGGGAATGTATCTGGGTGTACCTCGCATGAGTCTTTGGGTAGTTTGCGACAAGATTCATCACTATAACAGGGACACTGATAAGCACAACTCCCATAAGCACGATCGTTACTCCATCGATAGGTGTTGAAAAAAAACTATACACAAAAAATATGGACAGATCTAGAATGAACAATGAAAGGAATGAAAGGAACGCAGCGGTATAGGCAAATACGAGAATATCGTACGGTTCAAGGTCTAATCCTGAAAAGGTTAGTATTTCCTCATATTCTGATGGGAAATATCGTTTCAGTTTTTTCTGTGTTTTTTCTGAATCTTTCAATAACCAAGAAAAATATTTTTTTGCACCCCATACTCCACGTTCAAACCACAGCTGATCCGCTCTCATGGTAAACGCCTCATGTAATCAGTGAACCATTTCATCCAAAGATTTCGGACTTCGTCATAGTCCACGACCCCATGGCGTCGCTTGCTTTCTTCGATGCTCATCCAGAACATGTTATTGGCATCCCTGGTTGTTGGTGCTTCCAGTAATTCAATGTGGGATTTGCTGTGCTGAACTATCGTTGCTTTGATGTCGGTGCGTAGCTGTATGTTTTGGAGTGCTTTTTCTACGGTGATTCCCCATTTTTTGGCAATAGACTGGATGACCTGGGATTGTCCCATATCAAGCAGATCGGTTGCACATAGTTCGTCTTTTGCGGTATCATAAAGCATGACATTCTGGAAGATCTTATCAGGGTCAGGGTTTGTGGTCCACCCGATTTTTGTTATCTCTGAGATTTGCACGACCCTTCGTTTTCGCTCAATCCCCCCCTCGCAGCGGATCGGTGCAGCTATCACGATTGCATCGACTGCCTTAAACGAAGTTGCCGGCACCCCGATATCGTAGACGACACGTTCATAGACGTCCCGGGTTGTTGACCCATGAATGGTCCCCATGATCAGGTTTCCTGCTGCACCCACCCGCATGGCTTCAAACAGCACTTTAGCCTCAACACCACGGACCTCACCCAGCAGTAACACCGATTCCCCTAACCTTAATGCGGTGCGTAGTGCGTCGGTCGGGTCCACCTCGCTAGAAACCGCACTGGTGGTAATCGATTTTGTGATTAGTGACTGCATCTTATAGCCGGCGCGTTGAAAATCATCGATCGGTATTTCTGCAGTGTCTTCGATGCTGAGGATCCGGAATCGCTGGGGTATCTCAAAGATGCAGGCGCTGAGCAACGAGGTTTTCCCCGACCCGCGGCTCCCTGCAACCAACAGCGAGGCTTGTCCATCGATTAAGAAACTAATAAACCCAGCGGCAGCAGCAGATATCATGTTATTGGCGACAAAATGTGTAAGGGTCCAGGGTTTCGACCGATGTCTACGTAACGCAAACGCAATCCCTCGTGGCGTCAACGGATTTGATATCGCAGTGACTCGAGTGCGGTATTTTTCAAGGTCCATGTCCAACACTGGAGAGGCCTCGGAAAAAGCTCTTCCGCTCAGGGTACGGAAACGTGACGCGAGCGCGTCGATATCACTGTCCGATAAATAAATATTGGATGTGTATTCCTCTCCGTCAAGAACTAAATGCAGCGGATTGTTTATGACCGGTGCGTTGACATAGATATCTTGAATGTGCGGGTCCAACAAAAGATCTTCAAGGATACCAAACCCTGCACTGTACCTTGAGAAAAGATCAGCGAGATATTGGACTCGTTCTGCGTCAAGGTCAAGTTGTTTTTCCTCGACATAGCGAGCAATGACCTGTGCACTGAGATGCTGGAAATATTCTTCCGCAGTCTCAGAATCCATAAACGAGACGTCCTTGGGTCGATGTCGCGACAGATGCAGACGTACATCTTCAAGGATATACAGTTCTTCCCGAGGAAGCTCGTATTCAGGGGGGACTGCAAAGTAAAGTTTTTCTGGTCGTGATCGGAGCACATACAATGAGACATGCAAAGGGTGACTACCCTTTCGCACGACTTCATACGACTCCAGGAACACCGCATCTGGTGGTGGTTCAAGGAAGATATACGAATCGATGAATCCGGGTCGTACGTGAGGTCTGATATATGTTGTATAAAAAACATCACTTGATAGAATATTTCCACCGATGCGTCGGGACAAATTATCTTTTGCAATCATGTCCCGGAGCATGTTTCGATATTTTTCTTCGCAATCATAACAGGGTGGTTCACAGAATTGATCATGTTGTAGGTGTTCGTTGAGTTGAAAAAAAACATCGACCGGGTCGGTTTTCACTTTATCTAGATAGATGTGGAATTCATTTTGTCGTTTTTCAGTGCATGTTTGGCAATTGACCAGATCCTTTTGACAGAACCGAAGATGACTGTATGATTCAAAATTTTCTGCAAACCGAGTGATGTCGTTCAAGACCCTTATTTCGTCCCCTGTGTAGACTTTGACGATCGCATGGTTGAGGACAAGACGATCGACACCATGTTCTTTTGAAAGGATCTGAATGATACGTCGTCTGCATTCTTCATCACAGAGCGTTGAGTTGCCATTCGTGCATGCTCGACAGTTAATCGTTAATGTCTTACTCTCTGTTTTTCTTTTTATCTCGTAGGGACACAGTGTTTCGTCCATGAACTTTTTCTCCCAGACCTTTGTTGGTGTCTTATCACGACACACTTGAAATGATGGTGAAGAGGTTTTTTTTGAAAATACGACCTCCCACAAAAAGTATATAATATTTATTAGCATATATATTTTATCATTTAAAAAAAAAGTCGGGAGGTAAGACATGACGTCTTTGCATGCTGAGCGACGGTCATCGCTGGTTGAGAAACAATATATACTTGGACGCAGAGAGAAAACAGGTGATGGAATCCTTAATGTCGGGCGGTACTACGCCCTTGATGGGTCCCTTGGTGCGCCAGTCTATCTTGATGCGCTTCGCCCGCATATGATTTTCATCTGCGGGAAACGCGGGTATGGCAAATCGTATACGATCGGAGTGTTTCTTGAGGAAATCGCAGATCTTCCAGATGATATAAAGCGGAATCTTGCCGTTGTCGTTCTGGATACCCTGGGGATTTATTGGACCACGCAGTTTCCAAGTAATGAGCGACGAGAAGAAATTATCCGATGGAGCCGGAAACCAAAGGGATTCCCCATCCGTCTACTGGTCCCCGCAAAGGTCACGGAGAAGTATTCGGAACACGATAGTACCGTCGAACGATTTTGTCTTAGTGTTTCTGAGCTTTCCCCGATGCACTGGTGCCAGTTATTCGATGTAAAAGCAACCGATCCTGTGGGTATCGCTTTGACTCGGGTCATTCTTGCGTTACAAAAAACAATCCCTCATTTTTCCATCGCGGAGATACTTTTGTATATCAAGCAAGATGACCGAACCGAAGAGGTCGTAAAATGTGCGGTGGAGAACTATTTTACCATGGCTGAATCATGGGATGTTTTTGATTCGGAGGGTCTTTCGATACAAGATATCGTTCGTCCAGCGACATTGACGGTCCTTGATCTGAGCGTGCTTCAAACTCCGGTCCTCAAAGACATTGTCGTTGCCCTTCTTAGTGAAAAAATTTTTGAGGAACGAGTCAAGTCACGTAAGATCCTTGAGCAGAAAAAAATGGGGATTACTGTCACGGAAAAAGGTATTCCCCTTGTGTGGCTTGCCATCGATGAAGCCCAGCTATTCGTACCCAAAGAAAAAAAGACACTGAGCAAAGAGGTGTTAATCGAGGAATGGATGCGGCAGGGACGTCAACCAGGTCTTTCCCTTATTATGGCTACACAACGACCAAGTGCGGTTGAGCCTGAGGTGCTCTCCCACTGCGATATCATCATTTGTCATCGTTTGACTGCGCAGGAGGACATCGATGCGTTAAGCTTGATTCGCCCGACGTATATGCACAGTGAAATCGGTGAATCTATAAAAAAAATCGGGTCTGAAAAAGGGGTTGCATTGCTGGTGGATGATACCTCAGAATCGGTCCATGTCGTTCAGGTTCGCTCTCGTGTCAGCTGGCATGGGGGAGCAGAACCGGTGATCAAAGAGGTCGGATAATGGTGATGTATTGTGCGGAAAATAAACTCTGATGCTACGGAAATGATTCCGGTGAGACTCATCGTCAGCATTGCTATCGTCGCTGCGATCGCTTTCATGGTGGTGATTGCTTCAAGTAATCTGCGCGTTCTTCTTGCGGAGCAGCAGGTGGAAAAAGAATGTCGAAGTTTAGAGTCCTCGCTTTGCACGATGCTCAGTAGTGGTGCGGCACGTGATATAGATGAGACCGGTGCTGCTGAAGGAACAAAACGCATACAAACATTCTCTCTGCCTGATTCGCTCGTCTATCTTTGCTTTGGCGGGGACCCTGATTTTTCAGGGACTGGTGTGTTTCAACCAGATCTTATCGAGGACGGGACTGTGATTGTTTATAAAGTAGAAGGCGGCAGTAACAAAGTGATGTGGTTGCCAAAAGAGACCTGTAAATTTCGTGAAGGAACCATTGTTGACAACAAATGGGTGATTGCTGGAACGGGGCAAAGCTATATTATACATTCTGGCGGAAAAATCACGTTAGTGTTTGAATGCGTTCAAAAAAGTCACCAGGTCTACATCCTGATCCATGGGAACGATGGAATATCTCCATGAACGAGCAGATGGGTGGATCCTTTCAGTCTTTTTCGTTCTGAAGGTCATCTGATAAATCTAGGAATTGTTTGTTCTTTTGGACGAGCCGGCAGATCCTGCATGTTTCAACGATGACATGTGAATCACCGTTTTTTATGATGCGTTCTGCTGAAATCGTGATTTCTTGGATGATGGTTTCATCAAAGATATCTGTTTTTCCTCGTTTTTTTGAAATATACTGGCAGACCGCTGACGGGGTGATACCAAGTTTTTCTGCGGCCTGTCGCTGACTGAGTCCATATTGTTTGATCAGGGTTTCAGCAAGTTCCTTTCGTATCGTTGGAATCCCGTTCCAGAGCATGTATTCGCAGGGTGTTCGCCGCATAGACTATAATCATCTTTTCAGTATATATAATTAACGATTGTTAATATTATTCATATTATCCTTTTTTTGTATTACGTCGTGAAAATGACTTTATACAAGATTGTATTTAACATTCTGGTGTTACCGTGACCGACCTTCGCACAACCATTGGTTCTCTTCGATTAAAAAACCCGACAATTCTAGCATCTGGAATCATGGATGAAGATGCGGGAAGTATGCGGCGGATGATTGCTGGTGGTGCTGGTGCTATCGTCACCAAATCAATCGGGATTCAACCGCGAGAAGGATACGCAAACCCAACCGTCATTGAACTAGAATCTGGCCTCTTAAATGCGATGGGCCTTCCCAATCCCGGCATTGAACAATATGGACAAGAACTGATCAAACTAAAAAAATCCACCACACCAATCATCGGTAGCATCTACGCAGCAAATACTGATGATTTCGTGACCCTTGCTTTGAAGATGCAACGGTTCGGAGTCCATGCAATTGAGCTTAATGTCAGCTGCCCACACGCGAAACACTACGGACTGGAGGTCGGCTGCGATACCGACCTACTATATAATATTGTCTCATCACTCAAACAACGCATTCATCTCCCTGTATTTGTGAAGGTCTCACCCAACATCATAAACCTTGTTGAAATCGCCCAGGCCGCTGAAAAAGCAAAAGCGGATGCGATCGTTGCGATCAACACTGTAAAAGGAATGAAAATCGACCTTGAAACCGCCCGCCCCATTCTTGCAAACAAGATTGGTGGGTACTCCGGCAAAGCTATCAAACCCATCGGGGTGCGCTGCGTCTACGACATCGCACAACACGTCGACATCCCGATCATCGGCGTGGGAGGGATCACCACGGGTGAGGATGCGATTGAATATTTCATGGCTGGCGCTTCAGCTGTCCAGATAGGGTCTGCGGTCTATTATCGTGGCACAGACGTCTTTGCACAGGTCTGTAACGAAATCGAATCCTGGATGAACAAACATGGCTATAAAAAAATCACTGAGCTGATAGGAGCGGCATGCCGATGAACATCCCTGCGATTACAACAATCCTGAAAAGCTCCGCTGAAGCAACAGACATTAAAACCATCACGTTCAGATTCCCTGGCGCGGTGTTACCTGGTCAATTTTTCATGATCTGGATCCCTGGTATTGATGAAATCCCCATGAGTGTTTCTCTGATTACTGAAACCATAAACGCAATAACCTTTCGTAAAATCGGAGATGCAACTGATGCTCTGTATGGTTTGGGGAAGGGCGATAAAATCGGCGTAAGAGGACCGTACGGCAATGGATTTACAATCAGGGGAAAACGCCTTCTCTTCGTCGGTGGCGGAACCGGGATTGCGATGCTCGCACCAGCCGTTGAACAAGCGGCAAAGAAAAAACTGAAATCAACGGTCATCATCGGTGCGAAAACAAAAAATGAACTCTTCTTTGAAGATCGTCTCCGACGTATCGGTGCAACCGTCCTTGTCTCAACCGATGACGGATCCGCAGGCTACAAAGGATATGCCTCTGATCTTGCTAAAGAAATCCTTAAAAAAGGAAGCATCGACGCAGTCTACACCTGCGGACCGGAACCAATGATGAAGACTCTTCTATCATCCTGTAAGACCATTCCGTTTCAAGCATCGCTGGAACGTTACATGAAATGTGCTCTTGGCATCTGCGGACAATGCTGCGTTGGAGCAGGTCTGCGC
>JGI20214J51650_10000475_pt1 | contig 24673 bp, 29 predicted proteins | sample WetSurMetagenome_FD_51650 | JGI IMG/M metagenome (IMG submission 51650) | reverse complement strand
ATTGCCGCCTGGCGATTTTTGACTATAATACCGGTGCCTGGTTTACGTACAAACACCGAAAAGGAAATCGGCGGTTCGCTGGTATACTTTCCTATTGTCGGAGCTATCATCGGTCTGATCATGGCAGGCCTGGCCTGGTTGTTGGAACTCATTGTACCGCAGATAGTCGTTAGCGTACTGGTAGTAATCGCCATGATCATAGTTACCGGTGCTATGCACCTTGACGGCCTGGCGGATACCAGCGACGGTCTGGGAGGGCGTACGGTCGCAGAACGCCAGGAAATAATGCATGACAGCCGCCACGGGACCTTCGGTGTAGCTGCCATTGTGGGACTGATTGTACTTAAGATCGTTACTCTTGCCAGTTTACCGCAACACTGGTTGTTGCCAGCATTAGTCGTCATACCTGCGATAGGGCGCTGGACAATGATTTACTGCGTTACCGCTTACAGATACGCTCGTCCTTCCGGTTTGGGGACCATTTTTAAGGGTAATTCCAGGTTGAGTTTTCTGATCGGCACAATACTGGCGACCGCAGTCTCCGTTGTGTTGTTTTACTTGGCCGGATTGATTGTCGTTATTCTGACTTTCGGTATTGCAGCTGCCGCTGCTTATGGATTTAAAAGACTCTTTGGCGGGCTAACCGGAGATAATTATGGTGCGGTAAATGAGATTGCAGAGGTCACGGCGCTGCTTATTCTGGTAATATTGACTAACAAGAACTGGCTGTTAACCTGATACCAATTATGAAATATTTTTTAACGAGGCAAAATCCCTCTCTTTCTCCCTTTATAAAAGGAAGAGGTTTTCCCTATTTCTCCCTCTTTTACAAAAGGGAGTTACCTGCATTCTTCCCCTTTTACAGAGTGAGATTTCCCGTATTCCCCCCCTTTTCCAAAGGGGGATTTTCGTTTAGTTTTATAATTGGGTATTTGGTACATATTTCGTATTTCGAATTTCGTGCTTAGTATTTAATCCGGGGGGGCTATAATGGCCAAACTTATTTTAGTTCGTCACGGGCATACAGAATTCAATCACAAGCAAAAATTCATGGGTCATACGGACATAGATATGAGCCCGGAAGGTTACCGGCAGATAGAAAAGCTGCGGGACAGGCTGGCTTTAGTGAAAATTGACGCTGTCTGTACCAGTAATCTGTTGCGTGCCAGGACCACTGCCGGGATAATTACCGCGGGACGCAACCTTGAAATTACAACGTGTAGTGAGTTAAGAGAAATTAACTACGGCCAGGCAGAGGGACTAACCTACGATGAGATCAGCCGTGATTATCCTGCAGTCGGGCAAGCAATGATAGACCGAAGCTGTCTTATCAGTTTCCCGGGTGGTGAGTGCTTTAACGACCTTGAAGCCAGGATCCGCAAATTTACCCAGGACCTGCGGAGGTATTCGTCTGAACAGACGGCTTTGATTACAGGTCACAGCGGACCGCTGACCCTGCTGGTTTGTTTTTTGCTTGGTGCCCCGCGGGAGATGTGGTGGCACCTGCACATGGACAACGCCTCGCTTAGCGTTGTCGATACGTATAAAGAAGGAGCGATATTAAGCCGGTTTAACGATGTGTCGCATTTGGGCAAAGGAGTTTAGGATGAGACAGTCTTTTGTTTCCTGGAGCGGCGGCAAGGATAGCTGCTTCGCCGCCTATCTGGCTTCCAAAAATGGACTTGACCTGCGTTTCCTGTTGAACATGGTCAACGAGGACGGGCTCCGTTCCTGGACACANGGATTNTCTTCAGAAATCCTGGAGTTACAGTCGCAGGCACTTGGAATCCCCCTGATGCGACAGCGGACTTCCGGAGCCGAATATGAAAGCAAATTTATCGAGGCATTGAAAATATTGAAAGAAAAAGGTGTAAGCGAGGGAGTCTTCGGCGATATCGATTTTAAGATACACCGCGATTGGATCGAGTGTGTCTGCGACAAAGGCGATGTAATCCCCAATCTGCCTCTGTGGGGACTATCGCAGGACAATATTCTGTCAGATTTCATCAAATCCGGATTCGAAGCGATTCTAGTGGTAACTAAAGCTGAACTTATGGGAGAAGACTGGCTCGGTCGTAAGATAAATAACTCATTTGTAAAAGATTTGAAACAACTGTCATTGACTATACCGGTCACTCCCTGCGGAGAGGCCGGCGAATACCATACTATTGTTATTGACGGTCCCCTTTTTAACAAACGCCTGGAGCTCACCGAAACTAAAAAAGTCTTGCGCGACGGCTACTGGTTTTTGGATATAGGCAGTGCAAAGCTTAAAGATAAAAATACAAAGAAGTCACTGAGTCATTCAAGACCTGATCGAGAATCCGGAAATAGGATTTATGAATAAACAAGTAGCAATTTATAAGTCTCCAGTAATAATAAATTATTCAATGGCACAAGCTTCAATAAATGGTAAATTACAAATTAGATTCACCCTTACCCTGACCCTCTTCCTCCCATGGGAGAGGGAACTATCATCTTCCTGGTCTCCTCTCCCCATCGTGGGAGAGGATTAAGGTGAGGGGGTATTTTGAATTTGGGATTTAATAACTGGTATTTGTTTCGTATTTCGTGCTTAGAATTTTTAATTTTTATTATGAGGTGTCTAAATGGGTAAGTTTATTCTGGTTACCGGCGGCGCCCGTAGCGGCAAGAGCAAGTTCGCTCAAGACCTCGCCGGTAAGCTGAGCAAAACAGTCCTGTTTGTGGCTACAGCTGAGGCATTGGACGACGAGATGAAAGCCCGTATCGAGAAACACCGGAAGAACCGCCCCGAGACATGGCGGACTCTCGAAGCTCCGGTAGAAATCGGCATGAAAGTACAGGAACATGCGGGTAAGTCTCATATCATAATCGTTGATTGCATGACTTTGCTTTTAAACAATATTTTCAATTATGGATGCCGGGAAGACAAAATCGATGCCAAGTTAATCGAAAAAAAACTGAATGCTGAAATCAAAGATTTGCTTGCGTGCATTAAAAAGCTGGATGCCATCTTTATCATCGTCACCAATGAGGTCGGCATGGGAATCGTTCCGGACAACCCTCAGGGACGCCTCTACCGCGACCTGCTGGGAACGATGAACCAGAAACTGGCGGCGGAAGCTGCCGAAGTCTACCTGCTGGTAGCCGGACTGCCCGTAACTGTAAAGTAAAAAACAGTTAATTAACGATGAAAGAGAAAATCAACAGCTTACCGGATCAACAGCTCAGAGAGGAACTGATTGAAGGCTATAAAGCCAGGGGAAAGAGAACGAAAAGCTCTGTAAAGAATGGAATAGCACGGTAGCAGACGGACTACTAAAAAGGAAACAGGATCACGCGCTTAAAAACCCGCCGTCCACCGGAACCAGTGCTCCGTGTACATAACCGGAAAGATCGCTGGAGAGGAACAGCACCACCCGGGCTACCTCATCTGGCTGGCCATTCCTGCCCATCGGGATCCGGCGCATAAAATCCAGACCCAGCCGCAGCGGTTTAATATTGAGTTTCTCAAACTCCGCCGCCACGTTCCTGGTACCCGTGGTGTTAATACCGCCGGGCAATATCACATTAATACGGAAGCCCAGCCTACCGTACTCTTTTGCTAATGACCGGGTAAGAGCAATTACACCCGCTTTGCTCACTCCATAAGGTACCAGTCCTGCGGCGAATGGCAGAACGGCCTCGATAGTACTGATATTCACGATCACCCCGCCCCGGTCACCCCGACGCTTTATCATCTGCTGGCACATCCAGACAACAGCATTCAAATTTATATTGGATATTTTCGTTAACGTTGCTTCATCCAATTCGACAAAGTCCAGGAAGGGATAAATCCCCGCGTTATTAATTAAAATATCCGGCTCTTTACCGCTGAGACTGTTCCACAGAGAGTCGATTTCGGTCTTTTTTGATAAATCAATCCGGTATATATTGATGTTGGTCTTGAATTGTGATAAACCGGCCTTCAATTCCTGCATGCATTTTTCATCAATATCCACCAGATCCATGTCTGCCCCTGCTTCTCCGATTCGGTAAGCGATCGCTTCTCCGATACCCCGAGCACAGCCGGTGATCATTACCTTTTTGCCTTTTAGAGAAATAAGTTCCACCAGAGTTTTTTGATTGTCCATATCAACCTTCACTCCATTCATTTAATCAAATTTACTTTAGCACAGGGTTATTTGTCAACGAGATATTAATTACAAATGAAATGTTTATATTCAATAAAATTTAATATAATTATTACCATAAGTTTATGGAAAATATTTCACTTAAACGTGTCAACAGCTATCTTCTCGCCAGGCGGCATCTTTCTTATAATGCCGGTGGAGACGTCGTACCTGTTACCGGTGACATATTTATGTTAAGTTTACCCTCTGGAAAAACTACAGGTGAAGACTATGGAGGACATGATATCGAAGGTATCAGTGATGGGTAAGTTCATTACAGGTCACCCGGTTGAGGTGAAAACCGTCGCTTCGATGACGCCTCTTACCAAACGTAATTATGGTAGCTTCATGACTCCGATAAAAGACTCTGTATAGAAGAGCAGGTCATCAAGAAATTATAAGGTATATCAGATTTTATAAAATTGAAAGTTACAATATTATTACATTTCTTATTATTCCATTGACTTGTATTAACTTTAGTCTATAATAATATTAGTTATTATTATTAGTTAAGAGGTTCAAAACAGTTGAGAAGGTCCAGGCAAAAAGATGCTATTTTACGGGTGCTGTGCGAAACGGATTCACACCCCACCGCTGAATGGATCTACGAGCAAGTAAAGAAGGAAATTCCCACCCTCAGTCTGGGTACTGTTTACCGAAATCTGAGACTTATGACAGAAAATGGCAGTGTCAGAGAGTTAAGATTCACTGGTGAACAGGGCAGATACGATGGCAATATTCAACACCACGACCATTTTCGGTGTGAAAAGTGCGGGCGGATCTTCGACCTCGGTGAGCTTCTGGATGAGTTGATTAAAGAAAAAGTAGCCCGAAAAATGGGGGCATGTATCACCGGCCACCGGCTGGAAATTACAGGGACTTGCCGTGAATGCCGCAATTCTAAGTATTAATATATGGATAATTTTGTTACTTTTCACATGTTAATACACGTAATAATACCTATATTTGTTTATAACCAATAGCGATAAAATAAGGAGGCATAGGTATGAGTAAATCAATCAAAGGCAGCCAGACAGAAAAGAACCTGCTAAAGGCTTTCGCCGGGGAATCGCAGGCCCGTAACCGGTACACCTACTTCGCCAGCGCCGCCCGTAAGGAAGGTTTGGAGCAGATAGCAAATGTTTTTGCCGAAACAGCGGACAATGAAAAGGAACACGCCAAGATATTTTTCCAGTATCTTGAAGGTGGCGACATCGAGATTACTGCCAGCTATCCAGCAGGTATGATCAAAGATACTCTTGCCAACCTGGAAGCTGCAGCCGAGGGTGAACAATTGGAGTGGACTAAGCTTTACGCTGATTTTGAAAAAATAGCACGTGACGAGGGCTTTACAGATGTGGCGACATCATTCAAAGAGATAGCTGAGGTCGAAGAGTTCCATGAAAGACGCTACCGTAAACTAGCGGCGAATGTAGCTCAGGGAGGAGTTTTCAAGAAAAATACTACCGTAAGATGGCATTGTACGAACTGCGGCTATGTCCATGAAGGTACTGAAGCTCCCAAGGTTTGCCCTGCCTGCAAGCACCCGCAAGCCTACTACGAGCTTCTGGCAGAAAACTGGTGAAGTCTGTTTGAGGAGAAATCTCGGCTCTTTAAGACTACTGGAAGATGTTATAAGCCCGACAGAGGGTATGCATCCCTGCCAGGATCACTGCAGGGTGTTCGCCGAAAAACTAGGTGCTTGAAATTAGTAGTTTCGCTGTATATATACTTAATTGCAGGAGGTCAAACCTATGGATCCGAAAGCTTTTCACAAGTTGGGCTATGGCGTCTATGTTGTTTCGTCCAGGAATGGAGATAAACTCAACGCGCAAATCGCCAATACGGTTTTCCAGGTAACATCCGAGCCGCCGACGATCGCTGTCAGCATCAACAAACAGAACTTCACGTGGGAGTGCATTAAGACCAGCGGCACTTTCGGTGTGTCCGTTCTTTGCCAGGATACTCCCCTGCCTTACATCGGTAAATTCGGCTTTAGGTCCGGCAGGAATGTAGATAAATTTGAAGGTATCAACTACAGGATCGGCAAACTGCAGACCCCCATTGTGCTGGACAATGCCAACGCATTTTTTGAGGCCAGAGTAATTAATAGTTTCGATGTCGGCACTCATACGATTTTTGTCGGAGAGATCGTCGATTCCGAGGTCTTAAACGACAAATCCTGTCTGACCTATGATTATTACCAGCAGGTCAAACGCGGTACTACGCCTAAAGCTGCCCCCAGCTACGTTGTCGAAAAGAAGGAGGAGTTTCCTAAAAATGGATAAATATAAATGCTCCGTTTGCGGTTGGGTCTACGATCCGGCAATGGGAGACCCCGACGGCAACATCGCCCCGGGTACTCCGTTCGACAAGATACCCGATAACTGGCAGTGCCCCATGTGCGGAGCTGCTAAGAGCGATTTTGAGAAGATTGTATGAAATTATCAATACCAGGATGCAATGACCATATAAAGACAAGGCACCAATAATCAAACTAATTTGGGTATTGTTTCCTGGTTATTATTTAGTACTCAGTATTTTGAATTTACTTCCGGGAGGTGGCTATGAAAGTTGAATTGAAACCCGGTGTCTACTGGGTGGGGGTCACAGATTGGGCGATACGCCGTTTTCACGGGCATGAGTTTTCCACCCATCATGGTACCTCTTATAACTCATATCTGATTATTGATGAAAAAATTGTTCTTGTAGATACGGTATGGTCGCCTTTCAGCAAACGGTTAATTGAAAATATCCGTGAAATAGTCGATCCTGCAAAGATAGATATCGTCGTAGCAAACCATGCCGAAGTCGACCACTCCGGAAGCTTGCCCGCTATTATGAGGGAAACTCCCAACGCCAAACTTGTCGTATCGCAGCGGGGCCGCGAAAGTATCGAAGGCCATTACCATGAGCCGTGGAATTTTCAGCCGGTCAAAACCGGTGAGAAGATAAATATAGGCAAAAACGACCTGCTCTTCATTGAAGCGCCTATGTTGCACTGGCCGGACAGTATGTTCACCTACCTTACCGGTAAAAACATTCTCATGCCGAACGACGCCTTCGGGCAGCACTATGCTGCGGCCAGTCCTTTTAACGATAAGGCAGACCAGACGGTGCTTTTTGCGGAAGCTCTGAAGTATTATGCTAATATTCTTACACCATTCAGCGCTATGGTCACCCGTAAACTGGCGGAGTTTACTACGCTGAATCTGCCGGTGGACATCATCGCTCCCAGTCACGGCGTAATCTGGAGAAAAGACCCGCTTCAAATAGTTGCAAAATACCAGGAGTGGGCTGCAGGGAAATCGGAGAAGAGCGCTGTTATCCTTTACGATACCATGTGGGATGCCACCCGTCATATGGCTGAGGCTATAGGCGATGGCATCGGCGCAGAAAATATACCATATAAGATATTCCAAATGGCCACCGCCGATCGCAATGATGCTATCACTGAAGTATTCAAGGCTAAAGCTGTCGTTATCGGTTCGCCAACATTCAATAACGGATTGCTGCCGACTATCCGTCCGGTTCTCGAGGACCTGAAAGGCCTGAAGTTTTTAAATAAAGTTGGCGCNGCTTTCGGTTCTTACGGGTGGAGCGGTGAGGCCACACAACAGATCGAAGAACATTTAGCATTATGTAAAATGAAAGTCATCGCAGAAGCGGTGAGAGCCAAATGGCAGCCGAGTCCCGACGACCTGGCAAGGTGTAAAGAACTCGGTCAGAAAGTAGCCCGTGTCATAATAGAAGAATCATAGTAAGGAGGAAATATGGAACACAAACTACCGGAACTGTCCTATGCCAAAGATGCCCTGGTCCCTTTTATTTCAGCGGAAACCATGGAATATCACTGGGGAAAACATCACAAGACATATGTAGACAATTTGAACAAACTTATTCCGGGTACAGAATACGAAAAATTGTCGCTGGAGGAAATCATCAAGAAAGCTCCCGCTGGAGGTGTCTTCAATAATGCCGCCCAGATATGGAACCATACCTTCTATTGGAACTGCTTGAAGCCGAAAGCCGGCGGAGCCCCCGACGGAGCTGTTGCCGCAGCCATTAATAAGAATTTCGGCAGCTTCGATGAGTTCAAAGTAAAATTCACCAACTCGGCCGTAACCCTTTTCGGTTCCGGCTGGGCCTGGCTGGTCAAAAATCCTGACGGCAGCCTTACTATTGAGCAGTCTCCGAACGCCGGCAATCCGTTGAAGGACGGCAAGAAGCCATTGCTTACTTGTGATGTCTGGGAGCATGCCTATTATATTGATTACCGCAACGCCCGGGCGAAGTATGTCGAGGCTTTCTGGAATATAGTGAACTGGCAATTCGTCACGGACAACTTAAAATAGCTGTCATGTGTTATGAGGTTGGAATTTCATTGAAATAGGGGAGGATCCGGAGTATTCTTAAATCATAAATCAACAAAAGCCCTCCGCGGTGTTGCTGCGGAGGGCTTTTTTCTTTTTATAAAACCGGAATATATTTTAAGGACTATTCCTTTTTCTCTGCTTTAGTAGCTTCTTCAGCAGACTTTGCTTCAGCACCTTCCGCAGCCTCAGCCGCAGGAGCAGCCTCTTTAACGACTTCTTCAACACGTTCAACGCGAGCCGCGGTAATTACCACAATTGTCTGGTCGGCATGATTCAAAAAGGTAATACCAACCTCGGGTTTGAGGTCCTTTACATGTACCGCATTGCCCGGCTCCATCAAATTGCTCATATCAACCTCGATCTTATTCGGGATCGCGTCAGGTAGACATTCTACAGTAAGTGTGTTAAGTTCATGATTAAGACCAACCCCTTTAATCTTTAAAGCAGGAGCCTCGCCAACAAGAATAATAGGAATTTCTACCTGTACCTTCTCGTCCATCCTGACTTCGTAAAAATCCACATGTAACAGTTGCCCGTTGATCGAATCGCGCTGTACCTCGCGTACTAGAACGGGGTGTGTTTTCTTCTCTTCGCCTACCACCAGGTTAATTAGTCTTGTTTCACCTGCCTGTGCCAGCACATGCTCAAGTTTACCAGTAGCGGATTGAAGAGCCAGGGAGTTCTGCCCGTGGCCGAAAACATGTACCGGTGTTAATTTTTGCTGCCGCAATATTTTGACCTTCTTGCCGAGGACTTCTCTATTTTCGGTCTGCAGTTCTATTTTATTCATACTTCTCCTTCAGTAAAGTGTGTTTTCTAAAATAAGGTACCTTAACATTATACATTATCTCGCGTCCGCAGTGAAATAACAGGAAAGACATACTTGTTCGAACAAACCACGCTCCATTCCGGCGAAAGCGGAAATCAATAGCTACAGCAGTAAAACCGTTCCAAATGGTTTGGTTCTTACTGCATCCCGATTTTCATCGGGATGCCAGTAGAATGCTAAATAGTTCTCGCAATACTGACCTCTCATCAATAGCCTTAGCTATCAAATTCGGTTTCCGGCGGCCAGTACAGATATATATTTCTTATTGTAAGAATTGTGCCCTTTTCAGGTTTCAAACCGGTGTTTTAGCTGTTAGAATATAAGTATCTGACCAAAACGAAACGCGTTACAATTAATTGGGAACTGAAATATGAAAATCGGTTATGCTTTGGGAGGCGGAGCGGCACGCGGCCTGGCCCATATCGGGGTACTTAAAGTCCTCGAAGAGTACAATATATATCCCGATGTCATCGCCGGGACGAGTATCGGGGCAATTATCGGTGCCCTTTATGCCGGCGGCCACTCTGCCGGAGAAATCGAAAAGATTGCTCTCGGGCTGGATTGGAAAAAGATGATGGCTCTGGCCGATTTCTCTATTCCTGCTGGAGGTTTCGTCCAGGGCAAGCGGGTAGTCGCACTGCTGGAGTCAATTCTCGGTCATCTGTCATTCGATCAATTAAAATACCCCTTTGCCTGCGTCACAACGGATATTATAAACGGGCAAGAAATAATAATTAACGACGGTTCGCTTATCGATGCTATCAGGGCAAGTATGTCGCTGCCTGGTATTTTTAAACCGACGANGCTTCATGGCCGTTACCTGGTGGACGGCGGGCTGCTGAACGAGGTACCCGTCAGCGTTTGCCGCCGCATGGGTGCCGGACACGTTATCGGTGTAAATGTGATACCGCCTCCAGGCAGTGTCATGCAAAAAGCCCGTAAAAACTCGGGAACTGATAAAGATTTAGTTTGTGATAAAACTGCGATGTCCGAACGAGTTCCGGAGGTCAAACCCCATCTGGTCAGAATTGAGCAGGCCTTCAAAGATTTCGCCGCCCATCATCGCAGAGAACGTAATGTCTGTACCGATAAAGATACGGCCTACCCCAAACCGCCATCCCTTTATGAGGTGGTCAGGCAATCACTGGTAATCGCTCAATACCAGATAGCTGTGGAGAACCTGAAAAACGCCGACCTGGCTATCAATCCGGATACCTCTGACATAAGTTTTTGGCAGTTTACGCGGGCGGCAGAAGCTATTGCCGCCGGAGAAATAGCGACGCGTGAAGCACTAAAACAAAGCCAGTTTGAAGATCTGAGCGTTAAGCCCTGACATATATATCAGTGTAAAATTAGCGGACGGAAGTACTCCCTATTCTGTTTCTTATTTTCCGCTTGTCACTCGACCAGAAAAATTACGTACTCTTACGGATATATTCTGGTATACCATTGAATGTAAATTAAACTATAGGTACTAAAATATGATAGGGAGGAGTAACATGCCGGCAAAAGTAAAAGAAGAGAAAACAGCTGCTGCTAAATTTGGCGAATTGTTGCGGGCGTTCGGTGACACTGTCGGTGAAATTCTGGACGATCCCGAGTTGAGGAAAAAAGCAAAGGAGTTCGCTGAAAGTGCTGTAGATGCGGCAGCTAAAGTAATTGACGCCAAAGTGAAGGATAACGAAGTCAAAGCCAAATTCCGAGATGTCGGCAAAGCAGCCCAGAGCCTCGGTAAAAGCCTGGAGAATCAGTTTAAAAGCGACAATGAGACCACTGCCTAAACAGATCATGGAATAATAACTAAAAGCTGACCGTTTCATCGTTATGAAAATTAATAATGCCCCCGTGCACAGTCATCGGACACGCCATTTCGGGCGGTACCGCCAGATTACCCTGGTACTGGTCAAGTACCGGCTGGGTGAGCTTATACGCACATTGGGACTGGATAAATTCTTACCCTTTCACTGGGTTCCACCGGGTGCTCCCTGGAGCAAAGACATCTACACAAGGTCGCAGCGTACCCGCATGGCACTGGAGGAACTAGGCACGGCCTTTGTCAAGGTCGGCCAGATTCTTTCTACACGGACTGATGTCTTGCCCTCCGACTATATTGAAGAGTTGGCTAAACTTCAAAACTCTCTTAAACCTCTGCCTCTGGAAATCATTGAGCAGGTTATCGTAAAAGAACTCGGTAAACCTGCACATGATATTTTTACCTACCTCGACCCTGTTCCGGTCGGTGTCGCCTCTATCGGCCAGGCACACGCTGCCGGACTGGCCGATGGCACCGAGGTCATTGTAAAAGTACAGAAGCCGGGTGTACAGGAGCAGGTATCGGAAGACCTCGAAATATTACGTCATATGGCAGAATCGGCTTCGCAGAACCGTAACCTATTCGATCAATATGATCCGGTCGACATGGTGGAGGAAATAGCCGATACGATGAACGGTGAACTGGATTATTTACGGGAAGGCCGTTCCGCAGAATACTTCGCCAAGTTTTTCAGCAACGATCCCCGGATACATATTCCTAAGGTCTACTGGCAGCACTCCACCTCCCGGGTAATCGTTCTGGAAAGGATCAAAGGTATTGGTATATTGGACCTGACGGCACTTGATAAAGCCGGATTTGACCGTAAAGATCTGGCTAAACGCAGCGTCGCCATATGGGCCAGGATGGTCTTCGAAAATTCCGTGTTCCATGCTGACCCCCACCCCGGAAACCTGTTCGTAGAAGCTGACGGGCGGCTCGGTCTCGTTGATTTCGGCATGACCGGTGTGCTCGATAACGATATCCGCAATAACCTGGTCAATGCAGTGAAAGGTATCCTAGACCGTGACGTAGACCTGGTTGTCGACTCCCTGCTTGACCTGGGAGCTATTGCTCCTGTAGCCTCCCGGGACAGCCTGCGCAAAGAATTAAAACATTTCATGAGCCATTATCCTCTGGAAAGCCAGGAGCTACGCTCTGCAACCAGCCTGGTAGACCTGTTCGATATTATACGTCGTAATCAGATAAGATTGCCCGCGAATACCTTCCTGCTACTAAAAACTATGGCGATGGCACAGAGTCTAGGTCATGGGCTGGACCATGATTTCGATTTCTTCGAGATGCTGGAACCTTACGTCAATGACATCGTGAAGGACAGGTACCGTCCTTCACGTATAATACGCCGTCTGCCAAATGCCGCCGCCGAACTGGCTACATTCGGAGTGGGGCTACCCGGCCGCATCGTCCGCATCGTGAGAGCAGTTGAACGCGGTGAATTTCAAGTAAAAACGGATGTTTCCGGGCTGGAACGCCACCTCGAACACCTGGAACGGTTGGTCAACCGGATTATCTTCGGTATCATTATCGCCGCCATTATTCTCGGTGCCACTGTCACCTACCTCGCTTTCCGCATAGGATAGATTTAAACACAGCTAAACGTAAAGAATATTCATTTTTCGTTACTGGTTACTGACAACTAAAAACTTTAAACTTTTTACTTTTAACTCTATACTTTATTAAGGTAGTTTATGTTAAAGAATACCTTTCTTCATATACCGGGTATCGGGACTGTCACCGAACGTAAGCTGTGGTCGGCTGGATTTGGGACCTGGGAAGACTATTTCCGGATGTGCCATGCCTGCACTCTTTCACCTGCCCTGAAGGACAGGGTAACCGGATGTCTCAATGATTCCGTGACAGCCCTGGATAATTCTAATTACGATTATTTTGAAAAGCTGCTGCCGGCGGGTGAAATGTGGCGGCTGTATGGAGAACTCCGGGGCAAAACAGCCTTTGTTGATATCGAGACCACAGGCCTTAATGCAGGTCCCAACGCGATAACCTTGATCGGCCTGTTCGACGGCCTGAAAACAAAGGTATTTACACAGGGCATCAATCTCGATGCATTCAATGAGGAAATTAAGCAATACCAGCTTATCGTTACCTTTAACGGAAAGCGGTTTGATGTCCCTTTTATAGAATATGTGCTGGGAGAATTACCTGCCAATCAGGCACATCTTGATATCATGTACCCACTGCGGCGGCTTGGCTTCCGGGGTGGGCTCAAATCCGTTGAGCAACAGCTCGGCATCGGCCGTCAGGGTATACTCAGGCAGGTAGACGGCTTTATGGCAGTACTTCTCTGGCGGGAGTATAAGAGAGGCAATAAAGCTGCTCTGAAGACCCTGGTGCGTTACAACCTGGAAGATGTGGTCAATATGCAATATCTCACTGACAGAGTATATAACATGAGTATAGCCGGACTGCCGGTACCGGTCGCTCCACTGCCGGAGCCGGTTAAATACTGTCTCGATGACATGCCGTACGATGAGGAACTACTGGAATATCTTCAATCGCAAATTACCATCAGATGAAAAAACGAATTATTTTTTTATTATTATGTGACCTTCTTCTTATTTGTCTGGGTGTTTTCAGCTGCAACAATTCAAACAACAACCAGCAGGGAAATGTTATCCCGTCTACAAATCAGACATCCGGAGCAGAACCGGTGACCGGCTCCGATGCAACGGCAGCAATTGCGACCCAACCAGGCGGATTGTTGCCTAAAGTTATTGGAGCTGCTGAGGTTGCCGGAGCCAATGCTGAACTCGCAAATCTAATGACTGTGGCTAATACTTGTTTTTCTCATAATGGAGTTTTCCCTTCCACATCATCAGAGTTAATACCTTCGTTTTTCAAGACTCTTAAAGCAGAATACTATTTCGATATCAGTAGCGGTTCGATCATTGAGGTAGACTCTATTTCGGGCGGATGGCCAAATATTGTTTTTAGTCTCTCTCAGCAGAAGTGGGTTAAAGGTACACCGGATAATAACCATTCTAATGATCAGGATATACCTTAAGCAATCATCTCAGGTTAAGCCGGAAGATCGCAAGCCCTTATACNGTGGTCGATGGACTTTAACCACCTGTTACGTCAATCGATCCGGTATGATTGACTCTTGTTTTATCTTACCTTATACTTTACCCACAAGATAGATACGATCATACCAACAACAAGGGCTACAAACAGGATCTGGGCAATCGTATGTTCATTCATACCTTTTACCTCCTGTTATTTGGTCCTGCGGGGCATACTATCTGACAAATATTATTAAGATACTCTAAGCAATATCACAAATACTAAAGAAAGGCAATAGAACATTAGTGCTAATACAAGCCCTTTGATTTATTTTATTGCAATCATGATGTATAATTATCGCCGTGAAACGTTTTATTACGTCTATTAAATCACTGCTAACTATCATTATTATGGCAATAAAATGGGCTGTCAATTTATTGTGTGTTCCTTTCAAAAGAGCACGTCAAGTTTCTACCAAAGATTTAGGAATATTAGCTTTTGCAGGGCTGGCATTTATGATTACCGGTTTCTTATCACTCAATGTAAAATGGGCCCCACCGCTCGATGCAAATGCAATATATATTTCTTTAGCTACCGGGGCTATAGGTTTAGTAATGCTCATTATCAGCTTCGCTGGTTTTATCAAGTAAGGACGTTTACCCTTACTTCAAGCCACCCGAGCCGTACGAAACCCGGTCGGATACGACCTCATATCAGTCAAATATGTATCACAATTAATTATAGTTTTACAAAACCTATAAATCAGTTTCATTTAGCCGCGAATCAGTACGGAATCGTTATTACCGGTTTGGAGCTGGTTTATTCTTATGAATAAAATCCTGGTTATCATTATTCACCTTAAATAATTACCATAAAGTACTATTTCCTTCTATCTTAAAAAGGATTATACTAAGATAACGTCTGTGTTCATACTATTCAATAATTAACATGTTGGAGCAGGGACATATCTGAGACCTTGACCTGGGGTAATAACATAAGACCTGATGCAAATAAATTGGCAGGATAGGTGTAAAATGAATAAACTCAGAACGATCCAGCAATTGGAGTATATTTTATCTAAACGGTGGAAACTGGAGCAATTAAGTCGTATTTGTACGAGGGAAATTGTCAGTGCCTTAAATTGCGATGAATGTGCCTTCATCCAAACTGGCGGCCAGAATGCTATAGTCTTGGCCAGCAAAGGCGTGCTGAGTAAAAAGAAGGATATAAAGAAAAGTGCTGCCCTGGACAGTTTCCTGAGTAAAAAGAAGAGCATAATCACTGGAGAAGTTGCCAACTGTCCTTCGGTGCCCGGGATTCCCTACGGTTCCTGCGTGAATTCAATAATATGGACGCCTATCACGATTAACAGCATGACCGGAGGAATATTATATGCCGGCACCTACGCTAAGAACGCTTTTAGCAGTGAAGACTCGGAGTTTATGGAAGATATCGGAGCGAATCTGACGAAGGCATTCTCAAACGATCTATTGATCAATTCAGGAGATGAAGCGCTGGATGAGATCACGGGTGCTTACAGCAAGAAGCTCTTTATTTCGGATCTCAATGATATTCTGGCATCTGCCCCTGATTCCGTTTCACTCATTATGATAGATCTCGATGACTTTCAACAGTATATTAAAAATCAGGAAGCTCAAGGTACGGATATCCTGTATCAGAACATAGTGTCCGTATTAATGAACAACATGAGACCGCTCGACCGGTTGTACCATTATAGTAAAACGGAATTCGTAATTCTGTTGAAAGATATCGGAAAGCCTGCAGCAGTTGGCATAGCTCAAAGATTGAATAATCTGGTAATGCAGACCGGCATTCGCGGGGAAACACCCGGTCAACCGGATAACAGCTTAACCATCAGCTCTGGAGTAGTCACTTACCCCGAGGATGGTCGAGATAGTTCCGTGCTGATTAAGTCTCTCCACGCGGCCCTTGCCCGGGCAAAGCAATCAGGCGGCAACAAGATATGCCATTTTGAAATCACCGGCTGATTATCATATTTTAGGGATTTTTAACCTTGAAATGATTCCAGAAGCTCAAATATCTCGGTTTCCCAGGGGGTACCCATATTCATTCTCGGTTGGTAAATCTGTATGTAATTACCACACGTATCATTGAATATTGCTTTAGTTACCGGTCCCGTCTTCGCTGGTTTTTGGATAAAAAGCACACCTAATTGTTGCATCCGTTCGTATTCTTTTTGAACGTCCTCGACTTCAAATGCCGTAAAAGGTATACCCTGCAGAAAAATGGACTGCTGGTACCATTTGGCTGCCGGGTTATTGTTTGGTTCAAGAAGCAATTCTATACCATCAGGATCGTTTGGCGAAACGACTGTTAACCATCTGAATTTGCCTGCCGGCAGGTCTCTTTTCTTCACGAATCCCAATACCTTAGTATAAAACTCTAGCGCTTTTTCCTGGTTGTCAACCATAATACTGGTTAGGTTAATTTTCATATTTCTCCCGTGCTCCGCAAGAAAAAAATAAAACCGACCATCATTTCAGGTCGGTTTCACTATTAGCTCCCTGCCATCCAAGTGACCATATAGGGGTGGCAGTTCAAGGCTCCTCATTATATATAAACTGATATATTTCTTTAGTAATAAATTCATCCGATATTTATATATCTGGAGGCATTATATTAGTTGTAGTCGTACAAAGTCAATAAGTATATCAATGGGATACTGCTACAAACCCGGCCGCGTTCTCACCAGCGATACGCCCGGAGTTGATGCTGAACCCGAAAGAATGCCCGCCCAGGCCACCGTAGACATTCTCATCGGTCCCCGCTGTCTCTACACCGGCGGCAAATAACCCGGGAATTACATTATTACCGGTATCGATAACCTCAGTGTGCTCATTGATCTTAATGCCGCCGTGCGTCACCAGTACATTGACACAGGGTCTAATAGCATAGTACGGCGGTGTACTCAGCGGCATCAGGTTCTTTTTTTCTTTCCCAAAGAAGTCATTCCCGCTCTCGCACCCGGTATTATATTCCGCGATAGTTGAGTTCAACACCTCCGGAGCTAGTCCCATCCACCCGGCTATCTCCTCCCAAGAGTCCGCAATCCTGATCCTGCCGGTATCCACCTTCAGTTTCAGATCATCATCAAATTTGGGCCAGGGATTATCACCTACTATCTGGGCATCCATACCTGCCAGCGGCTGCTGGCTGGCAAGCTGTTTTATCTTTTCATCGAAGAGTGAATAGGTTATTTTGCCCGGCTGCATCCACATGGTATTGTTAGACTCGAAACTGCTCTCGTCGGCGAACCGCTCTCCGTTTTTATTCACCCAGATGGCGGCTGGTTGCTTTAGAATGAGAAATATATAGGTTGACCATGGGAACCGGTTGACAGAGAGTTCATAAGCCGCCTGCTGCGGAATAGCCGCTCCGATTTCACGGGCCATGACGATGCCGTCACCCTGGTGCGGCAGCCCGCCGATATAGAGATCATCGCCGTCGCTGAACGGCGGGAGTAACTGCTTCATCAGCTCTTTGTTCGCAATAAAACCACCCGTGGAGATGACTGCCGCTCCGGCGGCGATATTCATCTCCCGGTTGTCCTTGGTCAGGACATTAACCCCGCTGATTTTGCCTCCGGAGACGTGAAGATGTTTTGCCCTGGCGTTGCGGAAAACCTGCACTCCCAGATCTTCACACCTCTTCACCAGTACCTTTACGATACCGGCACCGGTCCTGCCGGGACCTGCTACCTTAAAGGGAAATACCATCAGCGGCATCCTGCCTCCAGGCGGTACAGCCGGTGCGCTCAATTCAAACTTGATACCCTGTTTTTCCAGCCAGTCCACCGTTTCACCAGACTTGTAAATCAAAGTCCTTACCAGCCGGGTATTCAGTCTCCAGCGTGAAAACGTCATCATCCTCTTGAACAGCTCGTCCGGTTTGGCCTCGATGCCGTTCCTCTTTTGTAAATCGCTCTCCGCCGCCATGAATCCGTTGGCGAAAATGGCGTTACCGCCCAGTACATTTCTTGATTCGAGCAAGATTACTTTAGCACCTTTTTCCGCCGCAGCCACCGCCGCCGTCAAACCACCTGCTCCTGCACCGATAACGACAATATCCGAACTCAAGTTTTCAGCCACGGATAGCCCTCCTTATTAATTAACAGTCCGAAGAAGTTAAAAAGTATTTGTAACAAGTAAACATGAAAACCGGCAAAAAAGCAAATGCCTGTGTATATTGAATATTCGCTGCCGTTAATATAAAATTAATGCAAACTAATTGCTCAAGGAGACGGAATTTATATGGTTAAAGGTAGAGTGGCCGGAGGCAAATTGTATATTACCATGTACGACCAGCGTACCGATAGCAATGTCGAAGTGGAATATAAGGGAGTGTGGGGCAATCTGAACTTCGCCGGGCTAATTTTCCAGAACGGTCCGCAGAATATATTACTTGATTCCGAGGAAGGCTCCCAGCTTTGCGTCCGCATTCCGACCGACACGGGGTATGTCTACCTGGCACCGGTAAACGCCCGTTTCACGTTCGAAGGATAAAAAAGGATCAGCCTCAAACAAAATATTTGTCTCTGGCTAATCNTTCCCCGCGAATCTATTTGGTGTTTGATTTACCTCGCCCACCGCCTGATACACGGTACCAAAATTTTGCAGCAAAAAGACTGGAAATACTNTACGCATTTTTACGTAAATCAATGCCCNGTACTGAGGTTCCGGTTAATCCTGCATCTTCATCAAACGTCCAACATCCAACTTCTCACTTCTTTGACACTACTCCCTCTTTCCTGCTACCATTTAGGTAGGCCTAAATATTAGGCGAACCTAAAATAGAGGTATCTTATGAGCAGCAGTACGGAAGAATATCTGGAAGCAATTTATAACCTTGTCCAGGACGGGCAGACCGCCACCACTTCAGCCATATCGAAACGCCTGAATATTTCCGCCGCCAGCGTCACCGAAATGCTCCGCAGACTGGCTGGCGATAATTATGTTAACTACGCGCCCTACCAGGGCGTGACCCTGACTCCCCGGGGGCTCAGTATAGGTCAGAGAATNACCCGCAAGCACCGTTTGCTGGAGCGTTTTCTGCACGATACCCTGAAGATAGGTAATGATAAAGTCCATGCTGAAGCCTGTGCTATGGAACATACTCTCTCCGATGAAGCCGAACGTGCCCTCTGCCAGACCCTTAAAGTTCCGGATAAATGCCCGGACGATGAAAAACCGATCCCCCCCTGCAACCTCGCTTTCACCAGCTGCCAGGAATGCAAGGAGTCCGGAATGACCGATTTTAAAATGGTCCCCCGGAGAAAAGAGAACATTGTCGCTTTATCCTCACTCAAAGAGAAACAGGCCGGGACTGTCGCTTTTATCCGCGGTGAAAATAAAATCATCCGCCGGCTTTGCGACATGGGGCTGACTCCAGGTACAAAAATTTCGATCGACCGCATCGCCCCCCTCAGGGGACCGGTCGAGGTCACCGTCAGGGGCCGCCAACTCGCTTTAGGCGATGAGATCGTCTGTAACGTATTTGTCGAAAAACCATCCGAATCAAGAAATGAAAACAGATCGTAAAAGCAACGTCAGAACACTGACGGTAGCTCTCGCAGGCAACGCTAACGCCGGAAAAAGCTCCATATTCAANCAGTTGACCGGCCTGACACAGGAAACNGGCAACTGGGCAGGTAAAACCGTAAGCTTGACCGAAGGGTCCCTTACACATCATGGTTTTCAGATCAGAATCATCGATCTCCCCGGAATATCTTCTTTTGCCACTTTCTCTCCGGAAGAAGAGGTAACACGTGAGTACATACTCACCGGCCGTCCTGATGTCGTCATCAATGTTATCGACGCTACTTCACTGGAAAGAAACCTCTTTTTTACCTTGCAGCTCAAGGAGATGGGAGTCCCTCTCGTNATCGCTCTTAACCATTCGGATATAGCTGCCAGGAAAAACATATATCTGGATACCGGACTGCTGAGCAAATTACTGGATGCAACTGTAATCAATACCGTCGCTATCAAAGGTACCGGCGTCCATGAACTGGTCGATGCCGGTCTTGAGCTGAGTGGACGGCCGGTCAGTCCCGATAGTAATCTCAAATATGGAACTGAGATCGAGAGCCGGATCGATAAACTATTAGCCCGGATGGATAAAGCCGCTCTTAAATACCCGCCGAGGTGGACGGCTATCCAGCTCCTGGAAGGAGTAAAAGACCTTTTCAGCGAAGTTAATGAGCAGACCACCGGGCTGAGCGCTTACGGGCAAAAGCTGGCTGAAGAAATTTCTGCGATGCATGGCGAGGACATTGCCACTGTGATATCAGCGGAGCGATACGCCCTGGCCGCTTCGATTACGGAAAAAGTCATTACCGGGCCGCCGCCCGCCAGGGGAGCTTCAGCAGTACTGGATGGTCTTACCCTGCATCCGTTGTTCGGCTATATTCTCTTTTTTATTACTATGAGCGTTATCCTTATCATTATTTCTCTTTTCGGCTCCTGGATGACAAGTCTTATCACCGCACTGTTTGGATACCTGAAACCGGATGTATCCGGACGCCTCGCCGATATCCTCTGGAATGGAGGTGTTACCGGTTTTTATGCCTCACTTTCGGTGGCTGCCGGCTTCATTTTACCCTTTTTCCTCATTCTGGGTTGGCTCAGTGAAAGCGGCTACCTGCCGCGGATCGCCTTCCTTATGGACCGTCCCTGCCATACAGTAGGACTGCACGGTCAGGCCAGTCTGCCGCTGATCGTTGCTCTCGGCTGCAATGTCCCGGCATGTCTCGCTTGCCGCATCATGGACAACAAACGGGACAGGCTAATCGCAACCTTCCTGACCACGATGGTGCCCTGTTCGGCACGGACATCGGTAGTACTGGGACTGGTTGGCGCATTCGTGGGCTGGCAGTGGGCGGTGGGACTGCTGGCATTTCAGTTCATCCTGGTCTATTTGATCGGCAGACTGCTTAACCGGATGATGCCCGGCAACTCTCCGGGTATTATCATGGAGATACCGGAATACCGCCTGCCCACATTCAAAGTAGTCTGGCAGCAGACCTGGTCCAAGTTTAAAGATTTCCTCGCCCTGGGCGTGCCTCTGATCGTAGCCGGCAGTATTATCATCGAGTCCCTCAGAGTCTTTGGCTGGCTGGACTACGTCACCGGATTACTTTCACCTTTGACGGTTTCATGGCTGGGACTTCCGGCTTTTACCGGTATATTGCTTATTTTCGGCGTCCTGCGGAAAGAAGCCAATCTGGCATTGCTGATATCTTTCGCCGGCGGAGCCTCCATCGCGTCGATCATGAAACCGCTGCAAATGATAGTATTTACTATCGTCATCATGCTGTACATACCCTGTATCTCCACAATAGCGGTACTGGTAAAAGAGACCGGGGTTAAAGTGACCGTGTTAATGACCGCGGCTGAAATAGGGCTGGCTATCCTCATCGGAGGTATAGCTTACAGGGTACTGGGACTGTGGATATAGCTGATATCAATAAGGCGCCCGGCCAGTTCATGGGTACGGCCGAAGTCAAAACCGGCGTAAGACCGTGAAACGGATGCAGCTTCAATCGATAGTCTTCACAACCGGATGCAGCGAAGATAGCATACCGGCTTCCCCTTTCTTAAACTCCCTCAACAGGGGAATCAGAAAGATGACGATCAAAATAGCAGAAAGAAAATCGGTGACCGGCCAGGCCAGCCAGACTCCTTCGAGTTGAAAGAACCGGGGTAATATCAATACAGCCGGAAAAAGGAAGAAACAGGACCTGGCCATAGACGTGACAAAAGCCTGTCTGGCTTTACCGACTGCCTGGAAAACAACAGTGCCCACCATGATAAAGCCGACCAGCGGCAGCGTGCTGAAAATATACTTCATTGAACGGACAGCGAGATCGATCAATTGAGTATCCCCTGTAAAGATGCTTACGAATATCTCCGGGAAAAAGAACAGTATCAAAAAGGCAACCATACTGATGATTGTAGAATAAATAACAGCTATCTTTATTGACTTCAATGCCCGCCCATAATTCTTCATCCCATAGTTAAACCCCAGGATGGGCTGCAGGCTCTGTCCGATGGCGATACCCGGCATGATGACGAACATGACCAGCCGGTTGACTATGCCATAGGCTGAGACAGCGTAATCGCCGCTATATACCACCAGCATCCTGTTAATGATTATCATCGATAGACTGGTAACTAGCGTTGAGCCAAGAGAAGACACACCGATACTCATGATTTCCTTCATGACCTGCCATCTGAAAATAAAATATCTTATAATGAATTTCAGAGTGCTGCTGCCTGATATATAGTAACGCAGAAAATAGATCGTAGATAAGAATTGAGCGATAATGGTGCCGAGAGCCGCCCCCTTTACACCCATGTGTAAACCCACAATAAATATTGCGTCGAGTATTATATTGGAGATTGCCCCGATAGCCTGGCCGATCATCACCGTACGGGCATTGCCTTCAGCCATGACCATATTGCTCAAACACATAGAGGAAGTTTGTAAAAAGACTCCGCTTAATATTACACTCAGGTAATCACGTGCGTAAGGAAGCGTATCTGAAGATGCCCCCACTAACCTCAGCCAGAAGTCCATATCGGCCCATATGACGATCATCATAAAAAAGGAAATAGCCAGAACACCGGCCATGGCATTGGCTAATGTCAGATTAGCTTTTTCCTTATTACCGGCACCCAGAGCTCTGGAAATAACCGAAGCTCCGCCCATGCCCATCATCATGCTGAACCCCATAGCCAGCATCTGGATGGGGAAAACCAGAGAAGGCCCCGCGATACCATAGGCACCTACATAGCGGCCGATGAAAATAGTGTTAACGATGTTATAAAGTGTTTGTACCGCCATCCCGATAAAAGCCGGAATAGACAACCTGAATATCAAAGAGCCTATTTTGTCGGTATCGAGTGAGTTATGTTTTATTTCGTTCATATATCGTATGGACCCTCATCAATAATCAATTGAGAATAACATTATACCAGCCTGGCGAATATCGTGTGCAGCTTACGGAGTGAATCGGATATCTCTAATAAATCATTTTCAGTCAGCCCGGAAAGACTCTCTTTTATCGCATTTTTGATTTTCACAGCGTCTTTGTTAAGAAATTCACAACCTTTCGCGGTCAGGAGAATATTAGTCTGTCTTCTATCCGCTTTATTAATGGACCTTTTAACGAGATTCAGGTTTATCAGTTTGTCTATCAACCGGGTCATCTGAGAACGAGCGATATTCAGCCTGTCACCGATCTCCGCTGTATGCAGCGTGCCGGAATCATGCAACAATATTAATATTTCCAGGTGAAGTTCCGAAATTCCGATCCTGGTACGATAAAGAGCCGACTTAACTAATTTTCTATCCGTGTTCCTGAATAAAGAGGGTGTAAGTGTAAACAGTTCTTCGGTTACTGTCTCCAGAATATTACTGCTCATATAATTAACGCTGTAAATATTAATAAATCATTAATTAATTCATAATATATATTATATACAATATATATTATTTATAATTTTCCGTATTATAACATCATTGCATGTGCATTTCAAAGATACGCACCGGGAAATCGGCGGCTGTGTTTCCGCGGCAGAGCGGGTTCACACCGGACACTATTAATCTGGTTATCTTTTCTTCGTTGCTGTATAATTCAGACGAATTTAAAGAAAAATATTTTTATGCAGGCAATATACTAAAGTATCGCTATTCAATTTTATGATGGATCGATTCCCCGGTTGTTTTGAGTATGAATAATAAGAATAATATAAAAGAGTTGCAGACTATTCCCGGCGTAGGACCGAGTATCGCCCGGGATTTCGTTGATCTGGGATATACCGGCGTTTCCGGGCTTAAAGGAGCCGACCCGGAATCCATGTATCGCAAACTGTGTGAGCTTCGAGGCATGCATGTAGACCGGTGCGTACTTTATGAATTTCGCTGTGCGGTCTATTTTGCCAGCTTCAAAGTACACGATCCGGAATTACTGAAATGGTGGCACTGGAAGGATAAAAGCTGACTTTGCCCCGGGATAGATGGGCCGCATTAAAAAAAGGCAGATACAACGTTTTAAAAATCCCCCCGGCTCTCTCCCGGATTGCTTAAGACAACCGTAGAGGGACTTTTCATCCTGGATGATGCTAAATAATTAGTGTATGAAATTGTACTCGTAGATTACGGAAAAGGAGAGACATCAGATAACAATGTCGAAGGATAAAATGACGACGGGACGTTTTACCGGCGGATTACCCTTTGCCCGTCTGGGCACAGGTAATCACCGGCTGGTTATTCTTATCGGCGGACCGGGACCCATGCCATCCGGTTTCGGCTTAAGCCTTTATACAACCCCCTACCGTCGCGCCATAGCTGATTTCATCATCTTCGTTATGGGCCGGAAAGCGGGTATGCCACCGGGTTATACCACCAGAGATATGGC
>JGI20214J51650_10000474_pt1 | contig 24691 bp, 29 predicted proteins | sample WetSurMetagenome_FD_51650 | JGI IMG/M metagenome (IMG submission 51650) | reverse complement strand
CCGATGCCGTAGATGAGCCCGCCGCCGTGCCGGCAATGGCTCCAGACCCAACGTATGACAGCACCCCGGTGGCACTCGAGGTACCGGCCGCCGTGCCTGCAATTGACCCTGCCCCGGCGAGCGTGCCCGATGCCGTAGATGAGCCCGCCGCCGTGCCGGCAATCGCCCCTCCGGCCTGTGTCTCGCGTACGCGAACGAACAGCGCCGGGCCGCGAACGTTGGTGGTGGTGCCGCCAGCCGTCGCAGCAAACACGGGGGCCGCTGAGGACGTGCCTGAGGTGGCGCGCGCGTGACAGACAACGCCCCCAATATCGTTACCTGCGGTCGAGTCTGGTTCGTTATCTTCAACGAGCGTACCCCATGTAATCCCCGTCTGTGTAAACGATTCGCTCGTGAATTGCGACGGAGTGGTGACGTCTGTCGAGATCCCAAAATACGCGATACACAGGTCCTTCGCCTGCACTCCAGGGTCTGCGCTAAAAGCGATCGACACGTTACCGTTTGCGGAGCTGTCCCTCGTGCCTGTGGCCGTTGCGACGCTCCACGTTGAGCTCGACATCTCTTTCGATATACGATGAATCTGCGCCGTCGCAACGCTGTTCGTACCAACCGTTACGGATAGCGTGTCAGTTTCTGACCCGGTAACACTGTTCTTCGTATAGACGTAGAGTGTCGTGTTTCCTGTGTCCGCTCCAAGCGTGGTATTATACCCTCCGCCAGCAATTGAAGTTAGTAGGGTCCAGCCGCTTGGAGTGGTGCACGTTCCGCTGTTGGCCGTCGATGGCTTCATGTGCACGAAGAGCACAAGAGCGTCACCGGATGCGATTCCGCTCGGATATCCAGGAGCTACTGATGTGCCATTCGCTGATGAATAAGCTATAGTTCCAACAGATTCCCACTGAGCCCCAGACAAGTGAAAGGTAACAGCTCCGGTATTGCCGCCGGCAACTGCGCCGCCGCCGGTATACGGGACGTTCAGCGTGCCGCCGACTTGGACTGTTACGCCGTCGGTCGATTGGGCGGACGCGAAGTATGTGGACTGTACCGTGGTACCGCTGTTGCTTGGACACGACAGGGCCACCAGTCCGTAGGCCTGTGTCCCGTCGATGAACGTCCACCCAGGCAGAGCTCCAACGCTTGCCCCTACGGCGGTCCGGTACGTCGTGTTGGTGTCCGCAACGCGAGTCCACGAGCCGGCCGTGTAGTGCGAATGATATGCGTATCCGGTTCCAGAGTTGCAGTAGGTGGCCCAAAAGTGTCCGTCATTCGCGGACACTTCAAACACACCGGTCTCGCCGTCGGTCGCATCGATCGTGAGGTGTTGCGCGACGAGAGTACCCGATGAGTCGATGCGAGCGATGTACGCGCGCGGGGCCCCAGATACGAGAACCTTGTATGCAAGGTACACGTAGGTGGATGACTTGCGGATTCCCCACAGGATCGCGCCTCCGCCGGCGCCGCCCCCTCCCGCCGTCGTATCTCCGCGCGCCACCTCAACGTACGAGCCTACGGTCCACGTGGCGGCGCCATTCGTGCGTGTGATCGGGTAGTAGCCGAGCGGGGAAACGTCGTCTATCGTCTCGTTCTTCGTTTGCCCTTCAGCCAAATACACGATCCCCGAGACGGGGTGCTGAACGAAGTCGCAGAACGAGTCGCGACTGTCCTCCTTTTCGGTACCGGCCGTTGTGTTGTATCTGATCTGTGTGTACGATCCGGCAGTTCCAGATAGCGAAAGGAAGCTATTAGTTTCCGATGGGGCTATGCCTGTAGTTACGCTTGCGTAGATGTACAGATCTACGCCCACGCTTCCACACGTATAGCATAGCATCAGGCATTCGTTACCAAGCCCGTTGGTTACTGCACGAATTGTACAGTAAACCTCGGCCCCGCCTCCAACGGGGAAGTTTATCGCCGATGTCTCGTACGAATAAGCCGTGATGTGACCGCCGGATCGCGTGAGCGCGATCCGGACGTAGACAGGATTCCATCCATCAGCATAAGCAACGGCGTGGAGCTTTCCGTCCGACGTCATGCAGACTGACGTAAGCCAAAGGCCGTTGAATACGTCCGTCACCAATGTTAGCGATGTCCACGTGGCCCCGTTATTCTGGCTCGTACGTACAACCGTCCGACTGGACGAGTTGTTGTACGCAACCATGACGAGATCTCCGGTCGTCGGATCTCGCACGCCAACAGCTGGGCCTCGGACGAACGACGAGTACGCCCCAAAGATCCCGGTCTGTTGCGTGAGATTCGTGATCGTTGTCGTCATCGAATTACGCTGACTTAATGGGAATCTTTGGAGTGATGACCCAATTGCCGCCAGTGCCTGCTTCTGGCTGGAATTGTGGCGTTAGCTCAGCGGCAATCAGCACGGTTCCTCGCTTGATCCCGTACCCATAGATGATTGGGTTAGTGGTCAATGCGTCGGTAAACGTGAAGGTCTGCGTACCCCAATACAGACACTGATTACCGGACCCGTCGTCGCCAACGGTAGCGGATGCCATTGTCAGAGTCTTGGCCGCGTACCCGCCACCGGCAGCTTCTGTGAACGACGCCACAGTTGAAGCACGTGCTGGCGTTACGTTCGTTGCAAACAGAAACAGCGTGTAGTCCGCCGATCCCGACTTAACGAGACCGAGCACATCTGTAGCGCCCGAGTCTGCGAATACAAGCGACATCGGCGTGACTCCTTGTGTGTTCGATTAGTCTTCGGTGACCGTAAGCTGACCGATTGCGAACGACGGCGTGATGAGGTTCGAGATGGCCAGAGATGCGGTTAGCGCTCCGCTGTAGAGAATCTTGCTTGCTCCGCTAGACGCTACGCCGATCGAGAAGTGCGTTGCTGTCGCGCTTCCGCCAGTGCATTGCGGGAATCCGACCGATGCGGCATTCGTGGCGCTGTTGCCTGAAACCGTCCAGCCCGCCGAGCTACGCGCTACCGTCGCACGCGCGTAGCTAGTGTAAGCAATCTCGTTCGTAGACTGTGTACCAGCCTCACCTGGGTCCGCGGTGTGAAGCGCCACGTATACGTTGGTTAGAGGGGACGATGTTGCGTCGTTGGCTATGTTCGCAATGGTGGTGGCGTTCAAATACAGCTTCAGAACGTCGTTTTCAAAAGTGTCACTCTTGGACATGTGAGCCTATCTCCTGACCGAAGTGTTGAGTTCTTCGGCGATAATGTTGCGCCAATCCTTCGTTTGGCCGCGCTCGCGAGCCTTTTCGATGCACCAATTCGGTCCGCTCACGTTGATTGCTTGCGGCCTAACTGAGGCACGGATCGGCACATCTCCCATGCGCCCAAACGAAGGAACGTTTCCTCGTCGCGTGGTAGCGTCGGCTCGGAACTTTGCGACAACTAGATCGGCCGCTCTTGCCATAGCGCTCTTGGGACCAGACTGAGCCAGTCGTATTCGCTTACGGAACGACTCGAACATGGTGTAACCTATAGCGTGTTGTTTCGCCACGGAACCGGATCGTTGGATTCAGCGCGCGGCGCATTGTCCGGTATTGTGTCGCTGTCAACTGGCCGTGGGTTGATTGGCAACCCGTTTCTCCACGCTGTAAGCATCTCGCGATCTGAAGCTTCTGACGCTGTCAACCTGTCGACGGCGGTGCGAAAGTACTCGTTTTCAAACTGAAGCGTAGCAACGGCCTGTCGAGCGGCCATGCGCGCATTCATTCCGACTAGCTCGATTGGGTACTTTCCTAGAGCATCTCTCTTGATTGGCAGTTCGTGAGCCGTAAGACACTGGTCGATTCTGCTTTGCGCCTCATCGATCGCCATGTCGATACGGCGTTCCGGATCGTGAGCTATCGCCCATCCGTGCCCTGGTGATTCCCACGAATCGATAGGCGGTCCGTTCCGCGTAAGTGACACGCGAAAGAAGTTGAAGTTGACGGGGATCGGGTAGTAGGTAACGAATTCACTGATAGCGGTAGGAAGCAGCCCGCCTGACGTGTTTTCGAACCAGATGTCATCGAGCACGGATAGCCCGTGTCCGCGTAACCGAATCGTGGCTGTGGCAGCGTCGACCGATTCAATGACCCTTGCACACGAGCTGAACGCAGTTGCCGGAAGGCCCAGCTGATAGAATTCATCTCGTGTGCAATAGCCCATTGTCCATGCTCAGCAGTTAGGATGCCGGCGCATCTTCGGTGTACATCTGGATTCCGTGGGGAAGTCCAGCGGCAACACCTGCAACCATATCGCCAAGCATGGCGACCTTTCCGTGCATCTTGCAATACTCGGTATCCTCGCCCATTACGACGATTCGCGGCGTGAATTCCGTGGTCGGAGCGGCGAACTCGGCCCATCGAAGATTCTTCTTGTTCGCGCTGACCGCGAACCAGAATTGCTTGCCGGGATGCGCGAGCGCGTACGGGTGCGCGTCCAGTTGTGGAACCGTGTGGAATACCCAAGGAGTGATTCCGGATGCTCCCATGAGAGCCTGCGCGCCTTGCTGGCGAACGACATCGAGATTGTATGCGTTCGATGTTGCCGCTCCAACCCACGATCCCGGATTGGATAGCTGCAAAGTCAACTGTTTGACCGCAGACTCCCAGAACGGAATCATCATCATGGTTGGGCCGAACACGTGGGTAACCTGTGTCCCAAAAGTCATGTTCGGCTTGCTGGGATGCGGCACACGAGCCATGTTCAGAAGCATCTGACCGAACACGGAATTGCCCGTATCCATCTGGCCGGTAATGCTGCGCTTGCAGGCCGAGTCTCCTATCTTCCCAATGCCGTAGAACAGATTGGAGAATCGTGGAGACGTGGCGAGCTTCGGGTGTGCGTAATGCTTCGCCGAAAGCTCAGTGGTCCCGTCGACTGCGATTCCTCCAGAGAACAACGGAAGCCCTGTCGTCAGTCCGGGTTGGGGAATCGTTCGCGCGTACCCGTTGGCTCCGGTCGATCCGGCGGTAACAGTCGCGGCCGAGTCTGCTGCACTGAGATACGCCTCGTATAGAAGCGATGCGGCGAGGTCAGGCTTGAGAGCGCGAGCCTGCTCGATCATATCAGCGGCCAACCCGCTAAAGTCGTACATTGGAGCAACGGCAGAACGATTGAGAGCGGCCGGCCAGTGGTAGTTCAAGTCGTACGGGGCGGCCGTGGCAGCAATCGCGGCCATGGTAACTTCATTGAACCGACGCACTCCGGTGCTCTGTTCGAAACCTTGCGTAGGGGAAAGACGAATCGGAATTCGAGCTTGCCCAACCTCGATCCCTCCGGTGACTCCGGTGGCGATGTCGGCCCATGCCATTGCGGCATCGGGTATTCCAGACAGACACGCTACCGCTTCGTTGTTGAACACAACGCAAGCGGCTAGAAGCTCGGCGGAAACGATGCCTTGCGGTTCGAATCCGGGAAAGATCGTAAGCGGATTAGCGCCCATTGGATTAGCCTACCTTAATTGTGAGCTCGATCTGTCCCACAACCTGAACACCCGTAGAAGCTTTCGCTTCGGTGATCGTGATGATGTCTGTCTCCAGAATCTGGAGATCGGCCGCCGTAGCTGTCAACGTGAACGCCATCGGAATGAACGCCGTAATATCTCCACATCCGCTTCCGCTGGTAGTCTTAGTGACTAGAGTTCCGAGCGTTACTGCCGCTCCGCCGGCTCCGTCTCTCTTGGCAACAGTGAACGTTGCATATGTCGAATCGGACGCGGTTACTGCTGCACCAACGTACCGGATGCCCGTTACAACACCGTGCTTCTGTGGGCTCGTGAGCAGTGTTTCTGACAGAGTAGCCGCAGCGTTTGCGTCAGTCACTCTGAATGCGGGAAGACCGAATGAGTTGGCGAGAATAGTGGCCCTCGCAATGAGCCAAGGAACCATTCCACACCAAAGGTTCGGAGTGCCCGATCCTTTATCGAAACCGAACACCAACCCGCCGAGCGATCGGTTCGCTGACGAAGTATGAGATAGCTTCCCTGGTGTGTTTTCGTTTGCAATCCAGAACGGAACACCGACGTCTGACTCGCTGAATCCGTCGTTTGACAACGTACTTGCAGCACGCCGCACGAACCACTGTTGACTTAGTCTGACAGTGGCAAGTCCACCGGTAGCCACCGCCGTTACCGGCGCAATCTCGGACTCCGCCAATACACCGCCAGAGATCTGGCCAGGAACCGTGCCATCATTCAGCGACACGAATCCGGTGGACGGCGAGATGGTCGCGAATTGCGCGTGTCCAAGTTGCGCATTGGCCGCAACCTGACGCGCGAACATCGACGGGATAGTGTCGTGAGCATCACCGAGAATGGCGTAATCGCCTCTGTACTGAGCTGTCGCTGTCATTGGATTATAGGCCTCCTCGCGAGATTGCGCCGCGCCGTTCTAGCTCGGCCACGAATCCAGCGACGTGAATTGGGTCAGTGTGCGTTTTCTGTGCGACCTGTTGCACCATTCCTGTCTCTGCAATCTGCTCATTCACCGCAAGCTGGTGCACTTCGCTTGCACGGCGCTGGCTTGGCGCGAACGGATTGTTTGGCGCACCGCTGTAAACCGTCGACTTCTTTTTGCCTTCAACGATTCCCTGTAGCACTCCCAGTTTGATGCTTGCGTACAGAGGGGCCGGACTCATCACTTGCCGTCCACCTACGATCCGATCGACGAACAGCTCGCCCCTCGGTACACCTATGGTGGCCAGCTGTCGGAGTAGATCCATGCGTTTCCGATAGTTTGATTGCGCTCGCATGGCCTTGTTTTCCGTACGAAGCGCCGCCGAACTTGCAGCCTCTTCAGCTAGAGCTTTGAACTGCCCTAGCGCTCGCGACGGAGATCGTGCACCAGTGGCCGACATTACGGCCCGACCCAACTCGACATATGAGAGCACCGTGGTCTTCACTGTAGGAAGTGAAGCGGTAGCCGGAAGCCCGACGATCTCGGCAATGCTGTTGTGCGAATGACCAATGTGTCGTGAAGACTTCTCTGGCGGGGGATCGGTCGGCTCATCGTCTGACGATGGCTCTTCGGTCTCTTCGGTCTCCTCGCCGTCTTCTTCGTCGTCGTCGTCGCTTTCGAGCGGCTCTCCGCACTGCGAGCAGAACTTCGCATCATCTGAATTCTCAGCGCCGCAACTGTCGCACGCTGAATCTTCAGACTCCGGCGGAGTCTCAGGATCTTCAGTGGACTCATCCGTTTCCGGATTGTTCTTCGACGGATCGGGCTGGTCGGATTCTGCCACAATCGAAAGCTTCTTGATTGTCTTCGTTTTCATCGGCTGTCCTTCGCTCAACTTGAGCGCGTACGCTGTTGTCTCTTCAAGAGTCGCTATGCCATCGAGTAGTCCGGCTTTGACAGCAAGCGGTCCGGGAAGTGCATCAGCTCCAAGCTTGACTATCTTCGCTAGCGATAACCCGCGCCCTCTGACGATAGCTTGCGCGAACGCTTCGCCAGCAAGCTTCACATCGCGTTGCCCTCGTTCGCGGCCTATAGATGACAGTGGAAGCTCTGACGCAAAAGCAACCTTTCCTTCGTTGGGCCACGTAAAGAACGTGATGTCAACTCCGGATTTCTTGAGTGCTCTGGACCTTGATTCGTGCGCCGCTCGGGCGCCAATCGATCCGACGATACACGACTCAGGTCCGTAAATCTCATCGCACACCGCCGCGGCCCACCACATTGCGGCAGACCCAATCATCTCATCCGCTTGGCCGATGATCCGTCGATTATGCTCTCGCTTGCATGCTTGGACCTTGCCTACAGCCGTTTGCAGTCCAGCGTGCGCCCCGCCTGGAGAGTCTATCACCAGAAGGACATCTGTCTCTTTTAGAGCCTCGCACAAGCGCTCCGCAATAGTGTCGTGACCTTCAGTGTGACCGCAAGGATGCTTGTCCGAACGTTGCTCGATTACTCCTGAGATTCGGACCAGAGTGAGCGTTGACCCGATCCGGACCGTGTCCGTGTCATCGTCACCGACCTCACCATCGTCACCGACCGCGTAGAGGCGCTCGTTCAGCTCGGGCCCGGGCCTCGCTCTATATAGACGGTGGCGCCGCCCAATCGCCTCATCGGCGATCAAAACGACGCCACCGCCCGAGTGAGCGAGGAGGGTCTGTGGTGTCAACCGGAACGCGGGCACAGTCGGATTGTGCCGGGGCGTGGACGTAGTGTCAACGATATACGTTGAAGCATGTTGCAACCGGTGAGACTATGTGACGATATGACTTTCCTCTGTAAATACCTAGGCATTCGGTGATAAGGTGGAGACCGTTCCAATGGCGAACCAACCACAGCAGACCCACCCGCGCATACCGCGTGAGCTGCACACACGACTCAAGGTGGTGTGTGCTAGGTGCCGACTCACAATGCAGTCCGTAATTACGGCTGCGGTAACGGAATGGTTGGAGCGCCACGAATTGGCAATCACAGAGGAGACTTCAAATGGCGAGGAATCGAGCGGCGACGACAGAAGCGACAGAAGTGGTGACGGATGACGGCGACACCAAAGCGCCGAGGAGGACACGCACGCGCAAACCGGAAGCCGAGCGTACGTCAGCAACCATTCAGCTGACAGACGCAGAGAAGGCCACCGTGATGCGTCGTCGCGACGAGGTACAGGCGGATTTTGGGCTACCCATCGGGTTCACCGATGCGTGTGCTATGGTCTTCAAGCGAGCGGTTGCAGGGCTCGCTGCCGAATACGCCCGGAAGGATTCCGAGCAGCCCTGAAGTTGTCAAAAGCCGATCGAGGAGTCCGTGTGCTATAGCTATGCGACGCACACAGATATTGATCCGAGTGAGGACAATGGCGCAGTAAGGCTCGTACGCTAGTCGGAGCTAATTCAGGTAGCGCTCCCTTACTGACACCGTACGAGCTGGGCCAGACCGTGGATGTAGTTTCGGCCTCACGGTCATCCACTGCACTACTACGAATCATCCAGTTGAACTGGACGACGAGTCTGACACACTGGACGAGGACGATGACGTCGACGTAATAACGAACCAACCCGCATGATGCGCGGGGAAAGGCAGCCTGATGCACGGAAACGGATCGGCTGAGTTCGTGCAGGTTCTTACCGATTGCAACACTATCGCAGTGTTGTACAGGCTAGAGTTGCACTGCGAGAATGTGATTCTGTCGACACGGACCCCAGCGGGATTCGAACCCGCGTCGTAGCCGTACCGTCGAGGCTCCTCGAATTCCAGCGCGTTTTCTCGAGTCCCGCGAAGACACGAGGTCTCGGGTATGCGCACACCGACCCGCGATCCATCATAGCGGGCATACTGGCGATTGACCGCGCTCTCGGTCAGTTGTCACGGCGGAGTCGCGCAGTCCGCCGACAGAACAGCAGAGCGAGGTGCAGCCCGTCATGGGTTGCTGAATTTGACCAGTTCTAAATCTGTATTCGAGGTATACCATGGGATCGCTACAAGACGCACTACGACATGCGTGCATAGTTTCCGAGTCATCTCCGGCGGCACCGGAGGCAGTATCTACACAGGTGCCAGTGCCAGCCGAACCTGGCATATACGACACTAATACACTATCGTGGGGCTCCGCGTTTGTGGAGCTGCTGGGAGGCAAGGCGGTACCAACTATCGACCGCGCTCTCGACGGTACGGGCCGTGGGAGGGCTTATCTAGATAGCGCTATCGATAGCGCTATCTGCAAACTACCGAAACGTGACGCGGATGTGTGGCGCATCCGGCTGCCTCGGCTCGGTGGTAGCAAGGGAGTACCGACCTTCACCGCGTGTGCACACGCGGTGCTCGATGCTATCAACGACGGCGCGGTCGCAGTGTATGCGGCCGAACAGAAGTACGCCGAACTTCGAGCCGCATCGTTCTCTGTTCCGTCGCGTGGCGCTGGCGAGGAGCTGGTTGCGTACCGGTTGCGGCTAGATACGTGGGCACTTGACGTGCCTGATGACGTACTTATGCGCATTAAGTTCAATGCGTACGATATCGTACGCACCATCGAACAGTGCGAGGCCGAGGAGCTTCGCAATGCTAAGGAGCGGGCCCAGAAGGATGCGTACGCCGCATTCCTTCGCAATGGGGACTACGACGCCTTTACGTCAGCGACAGGCGGATGTGTCACCATCGACCAGTGTATGTATAGTTGTGACAGTCTTGCAGCTGGGTCCCCGTACGCATGGGGACTGGTCGCAAAGGGAAAGATTCTGCCCAATGCTGTGCCATCCGCACCTACGGCCGATTGGTTGGACGCAATGAGCGACATGGGCGCGCTCATTGCGTGCCTAGCGAATGCACATTCCCAGTGGACAGAGATTGACTGGCGCCCGCAGTTTTGCGCCAGAATCCGCAAGATGATGGGAGTACCAGACGGGTCCGTCGGACTCGTGTCGCACAAGGGTAAGGTGTGGGCTGTTGCAGCGACCGAGTTCCGCATCGTGCACAGGTTTGACTTTGGGCGCGAAAGACATGAGATGGATGACCGACCGTGGTCAGGCCCTGTACTGCCTATTATCGGGACTGCTGTACCTACCGATCCATCCCCTTCCGGATGGGTATCGATCGGAAAAGCGTGGACCTACTACGGCCCCGAGTCGTATTATGCTCTTATGATTGCACGCTCCACGTCGCGCGGTGTCGGTGTCGACATACGGTCATGGATGCCGTATTTCAGCAGGCATCCGGAACGAGGATTCGGTCGGTTCTCATTCGGGGCCGTGGCTGGCGCGGCCCATCGAGATTACGTCATGATTGCTGTGGACGATGCTGTGCGTGACCGCATCGAGAGCGTGTCGCATCTGCCAGATCCGCTGGACGCCGAGTTTCCCGTATCGGGATACTGTGTCCCGATGCGAGTTCGGAAAACGGACAGGGGAGGGCACGCTTCATGGGATGGCTATGCGCCGCACGCGGTGGCGTACGTGCGCACTTCCAGTGGGAGACAATGCTCCCGCCGATATATCGGTGGAACGGTTCGGCACAGTGATGCGAGCACTGCGCTAGCGTGGACGGCATCTTCTGCTAGCGCGAAACACGACTCGGCCATTGTTGCAGCCGTGATCGGCGTTGGACAGCGGCTCAAGCTGTCCACTGGGATGGGTGTGGACTTCGACGGATCGGCGGCCGTAGAAGTTCCGGGCGGTGGAGAGTGAGTTCGTCGCCGTTTGAGTACAATCGCGCTTGCAAGGAAGTGGAGCGGTACGAGCGCGATCATGACCCGCTACGATATTACGAGCGGGCCTCAGTGATAGCGATTCTGGCGGAAGGCTATGCCTTCTGCCGCGATACGAAGACGAAGGAGCGTGAGCCGTGCAAATCGTAGCTGGCATCATTCTGTTGGCCATATGGGCCATCGTGATACTGTCCGTGTATCCTGGCAGGTTTGCCAGGCGATTGACGCTGGATGAGTCTAACGCCAGTATGCGCACTAGATGGGCGCCACTTCCGTGCGCAGAACGTGCGGGAGGGTGTTACCGATGCGCCGTACAATCGTGCGCTATGAGGCGATGAGGCGATAGTGAACAGATACGTAACCGCCGCCGCATGGTGGGCGGCGAGGCTCAACGATGACGGTAAGCGCAGGGCGTTCCGTGTAGCGATCCAGGCAATACTGGAGCGCGATAAGCCTACAGCGGTATACGTTCAAGAAGGTGACCCTATACTGACAGAGGCTCTAAGTGAGGCTGGAGTACGCACTTCGATTGTAGATTCGTTTCCGGCCGAGTGTCGGATGTGGTTCGATTGCGTAGTGGTGCAGGAATCGCGAGGCGTTCCGTTCGCGATTATATCCTAAAAGGAAACAATGAAAAGACTCATCATTGCGACTCTAGCGCTATCGGCATGCTCGGGCCGGTTCGAATACGTGCACTCGTCGGAAGTGCACGAAGACACAACGATCCAGTCCTCGGACTGGACAATGGCAAGTGTTCCGTTTGCGATGCGACACTTGGACGGTCAGCACATGCTATCTGGAGTGATCTACGTTACAGGGTCCGGGTCCGTGGCCATCGGCACGAACTCAGGAAGCGGATGGCACCCTGACTCGATAGAAGCAATCGATTCATCGGTAACGGGTCCGGCGCTACCGTACGTAGGAATCGAGGGCCCGGTCGATGAATTCATGTTCTCGGTAATGGCCATCGGACACGTGACCATTCGCAAAGGATCGGCAGTCGAGATATCACCATGATTGCTGGCATTCGACCGAATGCGGGAGGGTGGCTAGGTATTGTCGTAACAGACAGCGCCGAGCCACCCTACCGACCAGTCATCATCGACTCTCTGCCGGTAGGTCAACTGGTGCGGCTCGCCGAACCGGTGGATGGTCGGGACATGCGACGCGACGTATCCGACGCTGATCTCAGTTCACTGACATCTTCTGTAATGGATCGTATCGCTGGATGCGATGTCGTGTACATCGAACACGGAGGCGAGGGGATCGGATCGCGAGTAGTAACTGCAATCGGTGCCGCTTGTGCGCTGTCGGACATCGATCTTGTGGTGGTGTCGGCGCAAGGGCACACGCTTCGATCTTCCACGAGGGAGCGGCTACGGAGAATGATCAATGAATCATTCTCCAACTGGCCGGAACTCACGTATGGGAACCAAGACCTAGCCGCGGCATGTCTGCTGCGAGGCTTGGGTCTGGATGAGGCGCAAGGAAAGAAGCATCGGGCCCGCCGGCCAAGGCATAGGGTGGAGCTGATAACTCCAGCGGAAGCTGCATCGGCTATCGCCAATGGCTCGCCAATTACGACCTCGGACCCGGAACCGGTTGCGGCTCCAGCGGTGATAGTGCCTTCGTTCGTAGGCCCGTGCCGAGCCGCTATTGACCCTGGCTCCACGTGGTGCGCCGTTGCGGTAGCGGACGCTACCGGTGCGCTCGTGAAGAGCGCCACAATTGTCGTTGGACACGATGAGAAGCTTGCGAAGGCTCGTCGGGTTCGACGCGGTGACAAGACGTACGAGTTTACGCACAAGCACACCATGAGCATGGCGGACATAGAGGATGCCGTGGCCGCAATTGATGAGATTGTCCGGCCGTTCGGAATTACGCGAGTAGCCATCGAATACGTAGAAGCGGTCTATCTAACTGATATAAAGACCGCCGCAAGCATCTCTAGTAAGATTGCGCGTGCGCAATGGCTAGGCGGAGCACTACACATATGGTTCTCATCCACCACTGACGCGGAGGTTAGATTGGTGACATCTCGTCGGTGGATGTCCAAGATAGCCGGAATTCAGAAGGGCAAACGTGGGCGCGTTGCAGAAGTAGTCGAAGCGCGATGGCCATCTCTAGGTTCGTCGCACGCTACCGAACACGAACGAGATGCTAGCGGATTGCTGGCGTACGACATAGACTACCCTGAGGACGATCGTCCGAAGGAGCACGTGGACAGCAAGAGCTACGTGGCTCGCCGTCCGACAGTAGCAAAACAGCAGACTCCAAGAGACGCGGACGGGCACACAGAGGCTCAGTCAAAACGGATATCCGCCGGATGCTCGTGTACTAGCGCTAGGCATCGGAAAGGGTGCCCTCTGTACGTGGAAAAAAAGTACGTAACTCGCGCCATGCGGCGTGCGCAATTGGTAATGAACCATAGAAAGGAGATGGCCGATGAGCTTACTGGACCGGAATCAGATGACTGATGAGGAGTTCGCGCGATGGATCTCCGGATGCGATCCCGTAACTGGACAATCGACACATCCACCGCCAGGATCTCATGCGGAATCCGAAACGACGGATCGCGTAATAAATGAAACACTGAGGACAGAGAACGCGATCCTCCGTCATCGAGTGACGGAGCTTGAAGAGGCCATTATGGCAATCGATTCTCCGGGGTATGACGGTCGGTACTCGGCCATTGTGCAGTCTGCAAGAAGGAACCAACGCACATGAAACGCCGGACTAGACAGACACCCGTGCGTGTCTACAGCTACGGGTTACTGCCTCCGACGATTGGGTCCGATCTGTTTCATGAACAGTTAGAGCGAGCGTACAAGTATCGATGCGCATTGGCCAAGCTGGAGCTAGCAAGGAGGGCAGACTACAGGGAAGCAAGGAGAGAAGTAGACCAGATGGTAGCCGAGACTGAAGCGGCGTACAATCTGGTAGTGGAAGCGTGGGGCAGAACCAAAGATGCAAGCATCAAAGACGACGTGGCCGCCGCTCGAAAGCGAATGGCTGTAGCGCGGAAGGAAGCTAAGTCCAATCCTGACCTAAAGGAGCGTGTTGCGGAGCTGAATCGGAAGGCATCGGATGAGCTGAGACGCGAACGGTCCGTGTCCGGTCTGTATTGGGGCACGTATGGTATGGTAGAGGCGGCGGCGGAAGCTGCTAGAAAGGAAACATCGGATCCGCAGATTCGCGAATGGGATGGCGGCGGACGTGTCGGAGTGCAGATCCAGAACAACATCACTACCGACATGATTCAAACCGGTAGGTGTCAGTTCGTGCGAATCGACGGACTGCCAGAGTCATCATGGGACACTCGGTCAGCTCGTCGGCATGCGTTCACTGTTGTTAGGATTCGTGTCGGTACGGTGCCAGGGGGAATTCAACCTGTATGGGTAGAGTTCCCGATGTTAATGCATCGACCATTGCCTCCAGGACGTGTCACATGGGCATGGATCAAGGTGAGCAGAATCGGGTTCAGGAGAACGTACACTCTGCAGATTACAGTCGAGTCAGACAGCTTCACCGCCGCGGCGCAGGATATCGGAAGGAGCGGACATGTAGACATGTCTCTGTGTTGGCTTCCGAATTCAGATGAATCGATCCGAGTAGGCTCATTGTCGGACGGGCAAACGTTCGACGTTCCATCTCGGATAGTAGCCAAGTTTGCCCACACGAAGACGCTTCGGTCGATATGCGACCGATCCTTCAACGATGCACGGCTTGGACTGATTGAATTCATGGATAGCCACGATATGGTTGTGTGCCCTATGTGGCTACCGAAGGAGGCGGAAAACGCTCGTCACTGGAACCGCCACGGAAAGCTTCGCTATATAGCTCAACGATGGGCGGCGGAGGTATTCGGAAGGGACGCATCAGAACTGTGGCGAGAGTATCGCGACAGTCGAAAGGTGGCCGGTCTGGAGCTCTATGGTTCGTGGACGTCGATAGACATCCCGCTCCAAGAGTTCTGTGCAAAGCGCCACATCTCCAGACCGGAGGATGTGTTTGCGCTCAAGCTGGCGTGGTGGCTGGAGCAAGACACGCACTTGACCCAATGGGAGTGCGACCAGAGGATCAAGACAATTCGCTGGCGTCGCCAGGTGTATCGCGAATGGGCCAAGCATACAGCATCCAGGTATGCTACGATATCGATCGACACAGTGAACCTGGCTGATGTTGCCAGGCAAGAAGACGAGGGCAATTCTATTCGATTCATGGTGGCCCCGTCCGAGCTGCGCGTGGCCATGACCGCAGCATTCGGAAAAGACAGAGTGATTGACAGAACCGCAGCGGTTCTGGAAGTAGTGTAATCAGGAAACGAACGATCCAGTTCGATACTGGACGCGCAAGTCTGGACAGAACGAGCCGGATCGATGATCCGGACAGATACGACTACATTGCATGAAAGATCCACTCATCCGAGTGGACGGCTCCGGCGTATACCAATCGATCGCCAGGCGCACTCTGGCGACAGTGTCTACCAACGATCCAGATCGCTACCCATCTGGACAACGTCGCCCGAATCTACTAACTCGAAAGTCATTCGAGCTTTCCACGTCCACAACCAAAGCGTTCTGAACTGAATGCTCCCGCGATCCGAAGTATGAACCATCCAGTTGGATGACTGGATTAGCACCGAACGAATCACGCGCTAGATATTGCGCGCTTCAATATACCGTAGCATCGCACGTAGCGATTGCCAGACTCATCCGATAGTAACATCTAGATATCCTAGACGCCCTCCCCTTCATATATGCAAACTCGAATGATGTTCGAGCCGGCGCCGAAAGATTCGAGGCCGAGATGAAAGGCACTTCTGTATGGCAACCAAAAGACTGAAGTCTGCAATAGAGGCACACAAGGCTCCGCAAACAATCTCGCACGATGAAGACGAGCCTATAGTTACCGGTGGCGCACCGGTAGGCACACGTTCGGACAAGTGGCAAGCCATCGTGAACGACGCTTCACGACTGCATTCAAACAAGCGGATGGCTGCTCTTCTATGGGTCGAAAGTAGATGCGTACAACACGGCATGCACCCGCTTGACACTTGGTGGCTTTGGCACTTCGAACAGTTCTATCTTTCCGGAAAGCGTGTGGATGCCGGACGCGGCGGAGTACGTTCGGCGAAGTCCGATTCCACGTGCAGGCCCGTGATAGCCGAACTTCTGTTCACGGACAGAAGAATCGAGCCAGGTCCGCCAGCTGTGTATGCAGTGATGGCGCATCAGAAGGGCGAAGCGAACCAACGATTCGATACGATGTCGAATATCCTAACTGCATGCGGACTTCAGAACCTAACAGGCAAGCGAAACGCTGACAGTGTGGATGGGTTCGTTCAGGCTGGAGGCGGTTCGCAACCGTTGATGATATCCGTGTATGATAGCCAAGCGCACCCGATCGAGCTACGTGTCGCCACAGCTTCTGTGGCTGGAGCTATCGGATTCACTGGAATAGGAGCGTTCTGCGACGAGGTTGACAAGTGGGGCAAGGAGAAAGGTGCTAACCCTGCCAAGATGGTGTTCGACCTACTGCTTTCCAGATTCGCTACTCAACCAGCTGCGCTCGTTCACATGTTCTCCGCGTCGTACATACCCGGTTCGTTTCACGCCGCTACCATCAAAGAGGGTGACACACCTCTTCAGCGTATAGCTAGAATTGGTTCACGAGGTGCAGAGATCGACACGCGCATGCGTCGCGAGCTTGCGGCCACACGGGGCCTGTCCGATCCTAGGATGTGGGAACCTAGTAACCCACTGTCACCTAACATTCCTAGCTGGGTCACGAATCCAGTTGCGCCTATAGATGACTCATTCGACCTGACTAGGTGCGTTGTCGATAAACTTCTAGCGTTGTACGGCGGAGGAGAAGCTAGCAGTGGTAAAGGACGTGGCGGATTCGATGGCCTAGCTGCAGCCAATGCAGAGTTGAGCGAACAGCGCGGCGGAATCGCTGGCGACACGATCGATGGCATGGCCGCTCGAAAGTCCTCAGGACTGTGACGACAGAGAAGAGAGGCCCCACTGAGTACGAATGGATCGCTCTAGACAAGCGCGATCCAAAGCGAATCATTGTGATTCGCGGACGGCATGCGATTCTGATACAGGCCACGTTCGAGCTGTACTTACAGGTTCGAGCGAAGCAACCTGAAAACCAGTGGATTCTCGATATTCAACCGGAACATCGGGAAGTACGCAAGAGGTGAGCACGTGAGGCAAAGGACGTTGTTTCTAGATGTGGATGGGGTTCTAGCGCCAAAACAGTACAGGGGGCGCGATTCTGGGATGGTTGCCGGTCCGATCCATTACCTAGCTGGTATCATTCTATTTACCGACGCGAATGTGATTCTCTCCAGTGCGTGGAGATATATGGGCTTTGGGAGAGAGTCGGTCTTCGGGCAGTGCTTGCGGGCGGTTGGCGGAAGTGATGCGCAACTGATTCTGCGAGCCACCGTTGGCATATGCCCGATCGAACCGGATGGGAATCCAGTTCCAAGAGATGCGTTAGTGAGTAGGTATGTTTGCGATCACTCTGTTGAACATTGGATCGCGATCGATGACGATGAAACGATCTTTAAGCTTCCGGCTGGCCGTTGGGTGCGCCCAAATCCGTACTTGGGACTCACGGAAAAGGATGCACACGAAGCAATTAATCTCCTTCTTGCGATGGGATGATACCATAGTCAGAATGTATCTAAGACTGGACACGTGTCCTTTATAGTGATCGGACGGTCGTAGAGGTGTACGCTACCGTGCATGAGCGTGTCCGCCGAACAGAAAAAGAAGCTCGCCATACTGCTAACCCACGGTGTCAGCGTTCGAGCGGCAGCCAAGGCGTCCGGCATGTCGGTGTCGTACGCGGCACAGATCGCCAGTGCGGCACCGTTCAGTGGCGACTCGCAAGGGCCACCTAACCTGCCCGAAAAGAAGTGGCTTGTGGACCAGCCACCACCACCACCTTCGGATTTGAAGTTCAGGCCCGGGTATCACGACCACACGTTCCAGGCTCTGTCCGCTCCTATTGGGTTCGATGGGTGGGACATCGCGCGAATTCGTAGGGCGGTATCGATGCACCGCCGGGGGTACTTCTACGAATCTTCAATGCTATCGTTGATCGTGACTGGGTTCGGTCCGGTGCTTGCGGCGCTCGGTCAGAGGGTGGCCCCAGCACTCTCTCTGCCCCGCCGAATTAGATGCGGAACACGAGGTATGTCGCGTATCCTAGGCGAGGAGATCGAGCGACAGATCGCACCGCGGGATGGTCTTCTGCCATCTCCTTACTTCCCACCTACGCTGTTCGGATCTATCAGCATCGAACTCGCAAACATGGGCTTTTCGGTGCTCCAGCACGTTTACGGAGACCCGGATCCGGTGACCATGGTGCGACCTATGTTCACTAGGCGATTCCCGACATGGGCCGTGAACTACTACGAATACAGAAAAACGTTCGTAGCTCAGACTACCGAGGGCCCGGTGGATATCATCAATGGTGATGGCAAGTTCACCATCATTGGAGACTCGGAACAACCTCACCACTTTGGAGCGATCATCCCAATTGGAGAAGAGGCGCTAGACGGAAAGACTACCCAAAGGGCGAGAGCTTCGTATATAGACAGGTTCGGTAACCCTAAGTGGATTGCCACGCTTCCACCTGGAATCTCAGTCGCGTCTGATGAGGGAAAGGAATACTACGCCGCACTGAAGACTATCCGTGGTCCGGACGGATTCGGAGCGCTACCTAACGGATCGAAGTTCGAGATTGCAGGGCTCGTAGCATCTCAGTCGGACACTTTCGGTTCGGCGCTTGCGTCTAATTGGCAATACATAGCGGCCGTGTACCTTGGTTCAGACGGGACAATGTCCAAGGATGCTGGACCGTACTCGGCACCGATATTTAAAGGTGTACGTCGAGACCATGTCGATCGCGACCTTTCTGCCACTGTGAGAGGCATCAACTGTGGCCACATAGCGCCATGGCTCCACTTCAACCACGCTCAAACTATAGCGGAAGCCACAGGATGGATCGATCCGGTGCTAGACATTCCGCTTCCGGACCCTGACTCTGACGCGCGCATCAAGTCGTACGGCGACAGAATGCAGTCCTTTCTTAAGGTGATAGACGAGGAGCGCAAGGCTGGATTCGATGTGACTCAGGAAAGGGTGAACCAGCTTGCGAGAGCGTTCGAGGTAGACCCACCATCGCTAGCCGTAAAGGTCACAGACACCAAACCGATCGAACTTGCTCCGACGGATCTAGCGAAAGTGTTTCGTGTTGATGAGGTTCGCAATAATAGAGGGTTCGAACCTCTTGGAGACGACAGGGGCGATAAGCTTCTCGGGGAGATGCAATTCAATACAGAACCGTCGGAAGATAGCGATGACTATGGTGAAGGTCCGGAACCACCAACGCCAGTGCCGGATCCTGATAGGCCTAACCCGGAGCCTGCCGACGGTATAGCTGACTCGATGTCTATAGTGTCTCTTGTAGCGGACTGGGATGAGGCGAAGCATCCTCGCAAGGGAGGAAAGTTCGCAAAGAAAGGCGAAGGAGATTCGGGAGCTAAAAGCAAACCTGCCGCCAAGCGCAAGACTGCGAAGCGTGTAGCAAAGAAGACGCCTCAGCAGAAAGAGAAGGAGAAGGAACGAGCGAAGAAAGCAAAGGAGAAGGAACGAGCACAGAAAGCGAAGGAGAAGGAACGAGCACAGAAAGCAAAGGAGAAGGAACGAGCACAGAAAGCGAAGGAGCGGGAGCGCGCAAAGAAGGCGAAGGAGAAGGAACGAGCACAGAAAGCGAAGGAGCGGGATCGGGAGAAGGCACGCAAGAAGAAAGAGCGAGCTGACGCACAGGAGCGCGCACGTAAGGCGGCGGTGCTGGCTCGAGAGCGGGCAAAGAAACAGACGAAAACGAAGGTGGTTGCCACTAAGAAGGAGCACACCCCAGAGCATTGGGAACAACACTACGCTCATCTAGGAGCGGCAGCAACGCAAGCGGCGTGGGGTAGGGCTGCGCATGAGCGCGGGCTGGAGCTTCATCCCGATGAAGCGTCGAAGATCGTGGCAGACATGGGTCATAACGGACGCATGTTAGCTTTTGACATTCTAGAGATTCAACAGAAGCACCCGAAGCTTGACACGCTTCGAAAGATCGTAAACTCCAAGAAGGTCAATGAGTCTCTTAAGAGGTCAGCTTCATTGGCTGCTGTTCTTTCCGGACACAAGAACAGCATATCGACTCATCCTGTTCTACCTGCCAATCCTGACATGTCTAGCGGGTCCGATCCAGAGCGTGCAAAACTTGACCTTTCTAGAGCAAAGGAGTTTTTCTCATCTTTCGTAGATGAGAAGATTGAGACAGGCACACCAGATGTTCGATGGGGAGAGAACGGTAAGAATGTGGACAGAGGGTACTACAACGGACTAGCCAATAGGATATACGTTTCACCGTCGTCGTCGGTGCTACAGCATGAATACGGTCATGCTATAGAGGAGATGCACCCAGGAGCTCTAACCGCTTCATTGGCGTTTCTGGACGCTCGCACCAAAGGCGAGCCGGATCAGAAGATTCGGGACATACTCAATGAATCCTACGACGAAACGGAGGTTTGCAAACCGGATAAGTTCATTCATCCTTACTCCGGAAAGCGCTACGGAAATGCCGCCACTGAGATCCTATCTATGGGGATGCAGCACATCCAGGATGAGCCGCACAGATTCTTTCTGCACGATCCTGATTATTTCTATTTCACCCTTGGACAATTGGCCGGACACGCGCATAATCCCAGTGTGACACCGGCGGAGCGGCGCGAGAATAGGCGCGCGAAAGCAAGGTCAAGATGAGCACTTGGCACATCGGCGAGTCCGTAGTAGTACACAGTGGCGGAACCGTAGACGGAACGGACGGCGAGTCAGGAGCCCTACGTGCAGCGCTCAAATCTGGCATAGTACACCTGCACGATGTGGCGTTAGGGGTGGGCGCACCGGTGTCTAGTGATTGGTCACTAGACAGATACCTCCGGAGCTGGGCCCGTGAGGCGGGTCTAGATATATCTACGGACTACAGTCCTCGGGATGAGGACCGACCGCCAGAAGTGGTTGACGCTATCGATCGCGCCAATCGGGCGCGAGGAGCGTTTCAGCGCGGCCGATTGTACTGACTGACTGCGGTGTGACCCACACCAGTCGCCAGCCAACGTACGGGATCCATGTCATACGGCGCGTACGTATAGCAGTGTATATGATCCGCATCACTCCTCCTCCGGCGCGTATGGTGGCGGTAGCATTGCTGTTGCGCGCGCATCACATGCGCGCCGCTCGTGGTGCGACAGGACGAGCGCGCCCCTTGCTGTCAGCTCGATACCGTCATACCCGATCGAGACCAGACCCAGGTCTATCGCGATCGGTAGACGCGACACGTTGGGACTAGGACACTCAGATAGACACCGTATCAACTGCCGCACGATTGCTTCGGGGTGCATGACCCGTATTACGTCAGGTCAACGGATGCACTTGAGCGAGACGGGGGGGGTGCTGAACGAAGTCGCAGAAACAGACAGAGGGAAACGCTGGCGGAACGACGATGGGGCAGTAGATCGGGTGCACAAACGAACTCGGGCCCCCTTGCGGGAGCCCGGATGTTTCGTGGTCGCGTGGGCGCGAGCTTCAATGGGGCCGCCGTCCGAACTGGCCCGGCGGAAGAGCGGTGCGTCGTCGCGACCCGTCCAGAGGAGCACGGCGACGGGCTGGCGTCAAGCGGCGTCGATCTCGGCGTCAACGATCTCCGCCGCCTCGTCGCCGCTCCACCAGCCCTCACTGACGGCCCACTCGATCGCTTTTCTAGGTTCGAGGTGCCCCGCGATGGGGGTCGACTCCAGCGCGTCAATGGCCTCGCTCTGTGTAGCCCCCAGACCCAACAGCATGGGCCCGTGCCCAGGGCAGCAAGTCTCAACACACACGACATTGGAGCCGTATTCGTAAAAGTTGCGCATCGTCTCATCCTCCTAGTGCGGAGCCCATCGGGCCCTACGCGCTGGACCCCCGTGGAGGCCCAGCCCGTAGCGCCTGAGGCGTCACTCCTCGTTGGCTCGCGCAGCCTCGATTGCTGCCGCGCACGCCGTTCGTGCCTTGGAGTTCCCTTCCAGGGCCTCGGCGCAAAGTCGCACCTGCTCCATGTCGCCGGCCGAGGCAGCCTCGTCACGAAGGGTAGCAAGCTGCTCGTCGGTTACGGTGGTGGTCTTCAGGGTCTTCATTGTCTCATCCTCTTTCGGAGGCCGTGTCGTCGGCCTCACAAGAGACATTATGCACCGCGCGGTAATACCGCGCAAGCTCAATCGATCAGGTCGTCACTTTTTTTTGGCCGACCACGTCCCACGGGGCGACGTCGACCCCGATCTCCTGCAGGTACCGCTCGGTGACGAGTCGGCAGAACACCTGAGAGCGTGATATGCCCCAGTGGCGGGACAGCCCTAGCGCCATCTCTACCACCAGCTGCGGCATCGTGGCGCTGACCACCGTGGTCCCAGTAGCAGCCTGCCGCTCGGAGTTGGTCCGACTGGTGCCGGATCTGCTCTTTCGCGGGCGCTTCGGGGCGGTCATCGGGCTCCAGCGCGGGCCAGCTTGGCGGCGCATCGGAACGCAGCGCAAGCGCTGCGCCATAATCGCGACCAGAAACACGAGGCCCCGCGAACATACGCGGTCTCGCGAGCGAGATCGGAACGGGGAACTCTGTCGATGGGGCTCACGCCGCTCTCCTGTCGCGCAATCCGTTGCGCATGAGAAAGTGCCGCAAAACGGCCGTGCACACGGGGTGTGGGGCGGCGTTCTTCGGACCGCGATGCTGCATCACCTCTCCCCCAGGCGACAGCTCCACCGTGCTACGGCGGCCGAAGGCACGGATCGACAGGATGATCGACTGCCTACGCTCCACCGCGCCAGTGTACCCGCCCACGCAATGGCGGGTCTCAGTGCCCTCGAGCACGAGGGCGGCAGGCGTCGCGAGATGCTGCATGCGCGAAGGTAGGCGCCACCCAGAGGGCAGAGGGGCCAGCAGGCGGTGGTTGTTCCGCTGCTCTTCGATCCACCGCTCCCCCATGCGGCGCGCCGCGTGCTCGAACGCGCGATCGACACCCGTCGATGGGCCGCGATCAAGGTCCTCGTCCTGGATCTCGTCGATCCGGTCGAAGTACCGGTACGTCAGCGTCTGACCGCCGGGGCCGCGTAGCTCACGATCCCGTGTGAGGGTCGACCACTGGCCTCGGCGCCGCACCGATAGGAGCCAGCGCGCCACCGCCACGGACCGCACCGATGGCAGCGTGTGCCGAGAGCAGAGCCACTCCACGGGCGACATCTCCGCCCCCGATTGCAGCCACTGGTGCGCCTCGGCGCGAGTGAGCTCGCCATTGGCGATATCTACTGGCCGCTCGCCCCGCACGAGGCGCAACGCTATATCGGTAGATGCCACCAACGGATAGGCTGGCGCTAGCGGATGCTGCGCCGCGCCAACGAGCCGCGCACGCTTCTTGCCGCGCGACCATGCCGCGCGCACGCGGCCCGTCGTATCAGCGAGCATGTCGGCCTGCACCCGCGCCGCCACTTCCCACGGTAGATCTGCTGGACGCAGGACCGTGCGGCGGTCTCCCGCCGAACGACGGCGACAGATCTCTGCAATCATTGCCTCCTGCATTTCCGGAGACACGCGGCCCATGGCCGCCCACGCCTTCGCCGTGAGGTCCGTGAGGTCCCTGAAGTCGCTGGCGGCTTCTCCTTGGCGTGGCGTATCTCTATGCGCCACGCCCCCGCATATGTCCTTGGAGCTCGCGCGCCCAAGGGCGCGGGCCATGCGGATAGAACGCACAACGAGACTCCACACGACGCGACCATCCAGCACCGCCCAGCGGGCATATTGGCCCATGCTGCGCGCATACCGCACGGGCACTCGGGCGCGCCACAGCGCGAACACGATCTCGGGCTCGGCGTTGTAGGGACTCCCGACCGCGCTCGCGCGCTCCTGCGTCGCGTTCCAGTAATCAGCGAATTCGCCGATCCTCCCTAGCCATTCTCTTGGCGAGTAGTGGTTCCAGCCCGCTGCCACAATGCGACCGTCCAGGTCGCGGACTGTCGCATCCATACGTCGGCAGATGCCAACATACAGCCCAGCGCTCGAAATGCGCGGGGCGCGGTCGCTCACGCGCCCGATATGCGACAGTCTCGTCGCTGCGAGAGCACCAGCAAAGTCTGGAGTCACACCGTACTCGTGTGCCATTACCGACATCGCATCCATCGTGATCTTTGCCATCGTCTCATCCACCTTTCGGAGGCCGTCTCGTCGTCGACCTCGTGAGACTCAATCTACACCGCGCGGTATTACCGCGCAACAATGATCGACGGGTCGACGGTCGATTTCTCCAGTCGACCTCGTGATCCTACGCATCGTCCCCCCGCACGATCGCAATCGCCTCACGCTCGCGTGAGTCGTCGCCCCAATCCGAGGCGAGCGATCGCGCCTCCTCGAGAGCCTCGATGGCTGCAGACAGATTCCCCGCCTTGGTGGCCTCGATCGCGCGAGACCATGCCCTCACGTGCGCTATCT
>JGI20214J51650_10000473_pt1 | contig 24724 bp, 22 predicted proteins | sample WetSurMetagenome_FD_51650 | JGI IMG/M metagenome (IMG submission 51650) | reverse complement strand
AAAATATGAATAAAGAAATTGTGAAAATATTCGGAACAGAATTGCGGGATGGGGAACAGACTCCCGGAGTAAACTTGATAAAAGGATACAAATTAAAACTTGCCAAAAAACTGAATCGTCTGGGAATCGACATTATTGAAGCAGGTTTCCCCGCTAATTCGGCTCAGGAGATGGAAGCTGTTCAGGCAATATCTTATCAGGTAAGACGTCCGATTATCTGCGCATTAGCCAGAGCTGTTCCTTTGGATATAGNAGCGGCCTGGGAGGGAATAAAAGATGCAGCACATCCAAGAATCCATGTATTTATTTCAAGTTCGGATATCCATATGGCTCATCAATTAAGAAAAGGAAAGGACGATGTTATAAAAATGGCATTTAATGGAGTCAGTCAGGCTAAATGTTTTACTGACGATGTTGAATTTTCTCCCATGGATGCTACCCGTTCAGATCCTAAATTTGTCTATGAATTAGTTGAGGTCGCAATTCAGGCGGGCGCAACAACGATTAATATTCCGGATACGGTCGGTTATGCGATGCCGGATGAGTTTGCGAATTTCATTGGTAATGTTTTGGATGAGAAAAATGTAAAAAGTATTAAAAAGGTAACTGTCAGCGTACATTGCCATGATGATTTAGGTATGGCCGTTGCAAATTCTTTGTCCGCTGTAAAGGCAGGAGCGCGTCAGGTTGAAGGGTGTATTAACGGCATCGGGGAGAGGGCGGGAAACGCCGCATTGGAAGAAGTGATTATGGCAATTCATACAAGACAAGATTATTTTGACGTTACGACAAATATAAATACGCGAGAAATTTATTCGGCCAGCAATTTGATTAAAAAATTAACCAGAATTCCTGTCCAGCCCAATAAAGCGATTGTCGGAAGAAATGCTTTCCGTCATCAGTCAGGTATTCATCAGGATGGGATGATCAAAGACAGGAGAACGTTTGAGATCATGGATCCTCAAGACATTGGGAGAGAGTCAGCGGAAATAATAATCGGAAAAACCAGCGGAAAAGCAGGAGTAAATCAGAAATTAAAAGAATTGGGATTTTGCATCGGTAGGCAAAGCAAAGAATTTGGGTTAATTTACGAAGCAATAAAAAACAGAGTAAACGATAGGGGAATAGAAGATGATGATGTCAAACAAATTGCAGAACGTTTTTCGGTAGATTTAAAATAGCAACTTGACAAATCGTTTTAATATCATTATACTAGTATGATGAAATCAGAGAGCGATGTTGTAAGTAAAAATCTTGATGAGTTTATTAATTTATTATTAAAAACTCGGGGGAAAGAGGAGATGTATGATTTGTTGCGGGGGATTTTGACAGCAAAAGAATTGATTGAAATTCCGAACAGACTGCAAATAGTTAAGATGCTCAAGCGCGGAATTCCTCATCATGATATCGCAGGGAAATTGCACGTCGGAGTAGTAACGGTAACCAGAGGATCAAGGGAAATTAAACAAGGGAGATTTCAAAATGTTTAATAAACTAGAAATTTTAAATAATTCATGGCGGCAGCCTCTTTTGGAGGCTTGTCTTCTCATGGATTAAGACTTACTGAATTTAATAATCCATCAGAAAATATACCTCCAAAAAGGAGGTTTTTTCATGGAAAGGAGGTGAATAAATATGGATACAAAAATATTGTTGGATGAAAAAGAGATTCCGACATATTTTTTAAACATTAATTATTTTTTAAATAAATATTTAGGAAAGCTACCCGATCCGCCTTTGAATCCGGCAACAAATAGGCCTATTCAGGCGGAAGATTTAGCGCTTATTTTTCCTATGGAATTAATAAGACAGGAGGTGTCTCTTGAGGAAAAAATTGAAATACCTGAAGAGGTTAGGGAGATATACAAGCTATACAGACCAACGCCGATTTTCAGGGCAAAGAGATTGGAGAAATTTCTTAAGACTCCTGCGCATATTTATTATAAATATGAAGGCCAAAGTCCTGTCGGAAGCCACAAGTTAAATACCGCATTGGTTCAGGCATATTTTAATAAAAAACAGGGAGTAAAAACTCTGATTACTGAGACCGGAGCCGGACAATGGGGAACGGCCTTAAGTTTTGCTTGCAATATCTTCGGGCTTAAATGCATTGCTTTTATGGTCAGGATTTCTTTTGACCAAAAACCATATCGTAAAATTATGATGCAAACATTCGGAGCTGATGTCATACCCAGTCCATCAACTGAAACAGAGTTTGGTATACAAATGCTGGAAAAAGATCCAAGTCATCCGGGGAGTCTAGGGATTGCCATCAGTGAAGCTTTGGAAATGGTAGCAAAGAATAAGAACGCAAAATATTCTTTGGGAAGCGTCCTAAACCATGTCTTACTTCATCAAACTGTTATCGGACTTGAAGCCAAAAAGCAGATGGAAAAAGCCGGAGAATATCCTGATGTTATCATCGGATGTTGTGGGGGAGGAAGTAATTTTGCAGGCATTACTTTTCCGTTTTTAGCAGATAAGCTTTCCGGCAAAAATAATAAAATAAGATTTATTGGAGTTGAACCGGAATCTTGTCCGTCCATGACGAAGGGAGAGTATAGGTATGATTTTGGGGATACAGCGCAAAAAACACCGTTACTTAAGATGGAAACTTTGGGATGCGACTTTATTCCCAAAACAATTCATGCCGGGGGCTTAAGATATCATGGGATAGCTCCTATTTTGGCTTTCTTGCATCGCGAAAAGCTGATTGAGGCCAAAGCCTATGGGCAAAGAGAAATATTTAAAGCCGGATTAGATTTTGCAAAAGCCGAGGGGATTATTCCTGCTCCCGAATCGGATCATGCAATAAAAGCAGTTATTGACGAGGCAATCATGTGTAGGAGAGAGGGCAAAAAAAAAGTAATTCTTTTCAATCTTTCAGGCCATGGATTGCTAGACCTTAAGGGTTATGATGATTATTTACATCATAAATTAGCTTAATTAATTAAGGCAGTTGTCCTTACAGCTGCCTTCTAAAAAGTTTGCGTCAACAGGACAAATAAAATACAATAAGAAATATGAAAAGAATTTTAACGGGAGATACGCCAACAGGCAAACTTCACTTAGGGCATTATGTCGGAACGCTTGAAAACAGAGTGAAACTTCAAAACGAATATGAAATGTTTATCCTTTTTGCGGATACACATGCTCTGTCTACTTTAAGTCTGACTCCTAAATTAATCGCTCAAAGTACCCAAGAAGTTCTTCTGGATAATTTAGCAGCAGGCTTGGATCCTGAAAAGGTTACTTTTTTTGCCGAATCAGGAGTTCCGGAGATATATGAACTTGCCGCAATTTTCAGCATGTACGTTTCCCACAACAGAGCATTGAGAAATCCGACCATTAAAGATGAAATTAAATCAAAAGGACTTGGCGATCAGTATAGTTTGGGATTTGTAAATTATCCTATCTATCAAGCGGCAGATATATTATGCGTAAAGGCTGAAGTTGTGCCTGTAGGTAGAGATCAGGAGGCGCATCTTGAGCAGACCAGGGAAATAGCAAGGACGATAAATAAGCTTACAAATTCCAATATCTTTCCGGAGCCCCGGGCTTTGCTGGGGAGAGTAGAAAAATTAATCGGAACGGATGGCAATCCAAAAATGGGAAAAAGTCTGAATAACGCAATTTATCTTTCGGATTCAAAAGAAGAAGTTGAAAGAAAAGTGATGTCGATGTATACAGATCCAAAAAGAATCCACCCGACGGATCCTGGGACAGTTGAAGGGAATCCTGTTTTTATTTATTTAGATACTTTTGCTGCGGACAAAGATAAAATTCAAGTAGAAGTTTATAAAACCAAATACAAAAAAGGAGAGGTGGGAGACGTTGAGGTTAAGAAATTCTTGGCAAAAATATTAAATGAATTTCTAGAGCCAATAAGACAAAGAAGATTAGAATATGAGAAGCAACCCGATTTACTGGTTTCAATTTTGAAAAAAGGGGAGGTAAAAGTAAGAAAAGAATCGCAAAAAACACTTAATGAGCTTATTCAAAAAATGGCTTTGGCTGTTTAATCTCCATAATTTACGTGCTTATTATTTCGTGAAATTTGAGTTGGATTGAATACATAATTGTGATATACTCTCTGCAATGGCGAGCGGGAAAAAACCTACGGTACAAAATAAAAATCACAAAAGACAAAGAGTCGTCAAAATGAGGATAAAAACCTCGTGGAAGAACATCATAATTTATATCTTCTTATTTTTCTTTGCGATGTTTATTTTCATGGGAATTAACGGACAATCAACAGGAAGCGCGCAAACAATTCCTCTTTCCCAAGTTCTAACCGATGTAAAAGCAGGCAAAGTCTCCCAGATTGAGGTTTCGGAAAACAAGCTTACTCTTACGGAAGGAAAACAAATTTTTCAAAGTTTCAAGGAGACAGGGGCAAATGTTTATCAAATATTTAAAGATGCGGGGGTAAATTTGAGCAAAACAAACGTTAATATAAAAGATGATACGGGATTTAATAATTGGCTGAATATTCTTTCTTCTATTCTTCCGATAATTTTAATGGTTGCCTTCTTTTACTTTATTTTCCGCCAGGCGCGCGGAGCGCAGGAAAACATTTTTTCCTTCGGCAAGTCTTCAGCCAGACTATTCAACAAAGATACTCCGAAAATTACTTTTGCAGATGTTGCAGGAGTGGATGAGGCAAAGCAAGAGCTGACCGAAATAGTAGATTTTCTGAAAAATCCGGGAAAATATAAGGCTATGGGAGCCAGAACTCCGAAAGGAGTACTAATGATCGGTCCTTCCGGAACAGGAAAAACGCTTTTGGCCAGAGCTACTGCAGGAGAAGCAGATGTGGCATTCTTTTCTATGGCGGGCTCTGAATTTATGGAAATGCTGGTTGGGGTCGGAGCATCCCGCGTCAGGGATTTATTTAATACTGCAAAAAAAGCTCAGCCCGCAATTATTTTTATAGATGAAATTGATGCAATCGGAAGACAAAGGGGAATCGGAACAATGGGCGGACATGATGAAAGAGAACAGACTTTAAATCAAATTCTGGTCGAAATGGACGGGTTTGCTCCTACAGAACAGCTAGTAGTGATTGCGGCGACAAACAGGCCGGACGTGTTGGATCCAGCCCTTGTCAGGCCGGGAAGATTTGACAGAAGAGTCGCTTTGGATATGCCTGACGTTGTCGGAAGAAAAGCGATTCTGGCAATTCATGCAAGAGGGAAGCCTTTTGCCCAAGGAGTAGATTGGGAAAAAGTTGCCAAAAGAACTGTCGGATTTTCCGGAGCGGATTTGGAGAACATGCTAAATGAAGCGGCAATTTTGGCAGCGCGTTTGGGAAAGAAAGCAATTGACATGAGCGATTTGGAGGAAGCTGCAACGAAAGTTAAGCTAGGTCCTGAGAAAAAGAGATTACAGTCTGAGGAAGACAGGAAAATGACTGCATATCATGAGGCAGGGCACGCTCTGGTTTCCTGGGAAATGCCCCACATGGATCCCGTTCATAGGATTTCAATTGTCAGCCGGGGCATGAGCTTGGGGCACACAATGATGGAACCAACGGAAAGAGTTCATGAAACAAAAACAAGATTAATTGAGCAGATTGCGGTGATGCTCGGAGGACGGGCTGCAGAAAATATGATTTTTAAAGAGATGACGACCGGAGCATCAGATGACATTGCCAAAGCTACAGAGGTTGCAAGAACCATGGTAGTTGAATACGGAATGAGCGATTTAGGGCCGATAAATTTAGATACCGAGCAAAGAATTTTTTATAGCCAGAAAACAGTATCTCCGGTAATGGCCGCAAAAATTGATGAGCAAATTAAACAAATTACCGATACGGGGTATGATACGGCAGTTAAAATATTGGTCAAATTGAAAAAAGAACTGGATATTATTGCTAAAGAATTATTGCAGAGAGAAACAATCGATGCCGATGACTTCGTAAGATTACTCGGTCCCAAAAAAGCCCTGGCTCCGATAAAAGCTTAATTATTCTTCTTCAAGACGGCTTTCAATAGATTATTTGTCGGCGTATTTTTTGAGACATCAGTCCAGAAAAGAAAGACTCCTTTTGTAGATTGAGCTATTTTTTCAATCCTTCCTGCCGCTAAAGGATTTAGTTCTCCAAATTCAACATATTTATATCCATTTGTAACTTTATACTTTGTGGCAGAATCAAAACCCCTACATTCCTTTATCCCGACAACGACAACATTATCTTTTGATTTTAATTTCTCTTCTTTCTTTTTTGCCTTATCCACAGAGTTAAATCTTTCAAATTCCGGATTCCAATTAGTAAGTAATAGATGCATGCCTGACGCATATCCCTTGTAGTGGTCAGCTAGAATCTGCATCAGATCATAGTCGGACATACTTCTCAAGTTATTGGGCGAGAGAATAGAATTTCCATCCGCTGAATAAATTTGCGAGATGGCCTTTGCGATAAATAAATCTCTTGCTTGATTTGTCGGATATAAATAAAGTTTTTGATGAAGATGGGCGCGCAAATTAAGAAAAACATTTAGAGCGTCAGCATTATTAAAGAAAACCTCATGTTTTTTCTGATCAACTCCAACCTCTTTATAAATATTCCCAATCTTTGGATGATTGGCAATAATTGTATTTAATTCTGCAAGATAAGGATTAAGTTGTTGGTCGGGCGGAGGCAGAGTTATTTGAATACCGCTCATATCTTTCATTGTGTAGGTAATCCGGTCGCTTATATCAAGAACCTTTCCTAGCACTCCTTGATTTTTGATAATGTTGCCAATCATTTGTTTTGTACCAAACTGTTTGATAAACTTTTTTCCTTTACTGTCCAGAACGTTCCACCAATGATCTTCCTCGTGAAGGTTTTTAATGTCGACTTGTTTGGTTGCGTCACCGTAGGCAGGTGTGGCAATATCATGGAGAAGAGCTGCAATGATGCCAAGATTCATTTGATCTTGAGGAATTCCATTTTGCTTTAATATAGCTTCATTTATTAACGCGACTGTTAACGTATGATCCAAACGCGAATGGGAAAATTCAGTGAAATACATATCTTTGGGTTTTGGCCCAACGTAAGATAAAAAACTCAAGGCTTTAATTCCATTCAATCTCCCTAAGGCGTGGATTTGACTTCTGGTTTCTTCGTAGATGCTGTTTTCAGGAACCCATGTTCTAAAGTCAGAATAAGGCAAATTTTCAAAAAACGAAATATCCTGCTCTTCAGCCTCAAGACCGGGGAGTTCAAATTTTCTTGGGTCTATTTTCTCGAGCATAGGTTTGACATTATACATCTAAAATGTTTTGTTTTAAACAATTTATCTTGACAGTAAGGTCAAAACAGTGTAAAGTAAATTATGGAGCCACGAAATTCTTCTTTTCAGTTCGGAATCACTTTTGATGATGTTTTATTAACCCCGGGTTATAGCGATTTCTCCCGTTCAGACATAGATTTATCAACTGAGCTTACAAAAAGAATTAAACTTTCTATGCCCTTTGTTTCAGCGCCGATGGATACGGTAACGGAAAGCAAGCTTGCGATTGAGCTGGCAAGACTAGGAGGCATTGGGATTATTCATAGAAATTTATCAATCGAAAATCAGGCTGCAGAAATTAAGAAAGTGAAAACGAAAAATTTATTGGTAGGGGCTGCAGTTGGTGCATCAGCAGGATTTGAGACAAGGATAAAAATTTTATCAAAAACAGGAGCAGACGTCATAATCGTTGACAGCGCTCATGGGCATTCAAAGGGAGTGATAGATGCAGTTAGGTTTATCAAAAAAAACTATAAAAATATTGATGTTGTTGCCGGTAACATTGCAACGTCCGAAGGAGCAAAGGCTTTAATTGCTGCAGGGGCGGATGGTCTACGGGTAGGAATGGGGCCCGGGGCAATTTGTACAACCAGAATTATTTCTGGAATGGGCATACCACAAATAACAGCAATAATGGACACATCCAGAATAGCTAAAAAATTTGGAATTCCGGTTATTGCTGACGGAGGAATAAAATATTCAGGGGATATATTGAAAGCATTAGCAGCAGGCGCCTCATGCGTCATGATGGGAAGTTATTTTGCCTCATCTATTGAATCTCCCGGGAAATTAATAAAATTAAGAAAAAGCGAACTTCCTTCCAGATTTAAAGCAATATCTCATTTAAAACAAACATATTTATTTAAAGAGTATAGGGGTATGGGATCGGTTGGGGCAATGGAAAAAGGGGCAAAAATTAAATCAGAGGATGAATTCCACGGAAAAAATTATAAAGACAGAGTGCTGGTGGCAGAAGGGGTAGAGGGATTGGTTCCTGTAAAAGGAAAACTTTCTGATATGGTTGATCAAGCAGTTGGAGGTATAAAATCAGGCATGTATTATGTCGGAGCGAAAAATATTCCTGAGCTTTGGAAAAAAGCAAAATTTATTCAAATTACTCAAGCCTCTTTAACAGAAAGCCATCCTCATGACATTTTTATTACCAATCCCGGAGATAATTACTCATGATTATAATTGTTGATTTCGGTTCACAGACGACCCATCTCATTGCCAGAAGACTTAGGGATTTAGGATGTGAAATGAAGATTGTTCATCCTGAAGAGATTCTGAGACAAGTTCAGAATGGCAAGCTTGATGGTATTATCCTTTCGGGAGGACCGGCCTCCGTGTACGAAAAGAACGCTCAAACAGTTAACGTAAAGATCTTTAATTTAGGAATTCCGATATTGGGAATTTGTTACGGATTACAATTAACAGCTCATTTATTGGGTGGGAAAGTAGTCTCAGGCAAAAAAGAATACGGACCAACACAGCTCAAAATTAATCCTTCGGCACGCTCAGGATCAAAACTCAAAATTACAGAAGGTTTGCCTGCTAAATTTATTGTTTGGATGAGTCATGGAGATGAAGTGATAAAACTTCCGAAAGGCTTTCAGATATTTGGTTCAACTGGGCATGTCCCCTTTGCTTTGGCAGGAGATTTAAAGAAAAATATCTTTGGTTTACAATTCCATCCTGAAGTGGAGCATACACAATACGGTAATCAAATTCTGAAAAACTTTGTCAGCATATGCGAAAGCAAGATCAATAAAAAATCAAAGTTCAAAGTAGAAGAGATAGAAGAAGATATTAGAAATATAGTCGGGGACAAGGATTACGTAATCGGAGCGGTATCAGGAGGAGTTGACTCAACGGTAGCCGCAACTTTGACAGCCAAGGCGATAGGGAAGAGATTTATCCCGATTTATGTAGACAACGGTCTGATGAGGCAAGGAACAACAGAACATGTGAGGAAAATATTTAAGCAAATCGGTATTAAACCTATAGTGGTTAATTCGGTAGGGGAGACCCTGAGGCGTCTTAAAAAAGTTACCGATAGTGAACGAAAAAGAAAAATTATCGGAAATTTATATATAAAAATATTTGAAAAAGAAATGAAAAAATTACTTGTCAAAAAGATCCCCGTAAAATATCTTCTGCAAGGCACAATTTATTCCGACGTTATTGAATCACAAGGCACCAGACATTCGGCAAAAATAAAAAGCCATCACAATGTGGGAGGTCTTCCCCAAAAAATGAAATTAAAATTATTGGAACCGGTGAGAAATTTCTACAAAGACGAGGTTCGGGAAATCGGAAGAGAATTAGGACTGCCGGAAGAACTTGTGAATAAGCAAACTTTTCCTGGACTAGGTTATGCAATCAGAACTAGAGGGGAAGTTACAAGGGAAAGGTTGGAGATGGAAAAAATCGCAGATGAAATTGTTATGTCGGAAATTGAAAAGTCGGGTATTAAAAATATCTTTTTATCGTTTCCTGTTATGACTGGGGCATATTCAACTGCGGTGAAAGGAGACGGAAGACAGTTTGGGGAAGTTGTGGCGCTTCGGGTAGTTGAGTCAAAAGACCTTATGACCACAACCTGGGCAAGACTCCCCTACGATCTTTTACAAAAAATTTCCTCAAGAATTGTTAATGAAGTTCCGGGAGTGTCAAGAGTTGTTTATGATATCACCACCAAGCCTCCGGCAACAATGGAATGGGAATAATTATTTTTTCCGCGATGATTTTATTTCCGAAATTGTATTTTCAGTAATAGTTATTGCTAACCCGATGTATTTTTGAGGAGTTAATTCTTTTAGATCTGCTTTTTGCTCATTGGTCATGGGTAAAGATTCAACAATTTCCAGCCATTTATTTTTATCAATTTTTTCTCCGCTTCTTGTCAGGTTTTTCATAATCGTGTATGGGTCTTCTATTCCATAAGTTCTCATTCTTGTTTGAGCCGCCTCAGACAGAATTGACCAATCTTCATTTAACGCATTTGCGATTAATGGCAGATTTGGCCAGATTCTCTCCAATCCTTTTTGGGTATTTTTGTATGCCAGAAGGGACCATCCTAAAGGAGCTCCCATTTCACGGATGACTGTGCTGTCAGAGAGATCACGTTGTAGTCTGGATTTGGAAAGTTTTTCTGAAAAAAATCCAAATAATGCATTAGCTTTTCCTAAATTACCCTCACTGTTTTCAAACTTAATTGGGTTAATTTTTTGCGGCATCGTAGAAGATCCTGTTGTCTCTTTTTTTGCTTCTTGAGCGAACCAATGATCGCTGATATATCTCCAAACGTCTTGATCGAAATCCATAAGAATATTATTTATTCTGATAAATGTTTGAAAATCTTTAATCATATCTTCGTATGGCGCTATTTGAGTAGTGATAAGATTTGGTTTTAGTCCAAAAGATGTAATAAACTTTTTGGCGAACGATATCCAATCAATGTTGGGATAACTGTCTTTTAAAGCATTAAAACTCCCTACGGCTCCATTTAATTTGCCTTCCAGAATTCTTCCATCAAGGATTCTTACTTCTTTATTCAGTCTATTTGCGAATACAGCGAATTCATGTCCGAGAGTTGTTGGAACAGCAGCTTGACCATGTGTTCTAGCAAGCATTGGCGTTTCTTTATATTTTTCTGCCCATTCAACCAACTTGTCAGTTGTTTGGTCAAGGTTTGGGAGNAATACATCTTCACAGGAACGCTTTAATATTAGTCGATAAGTAAGATTATTTATGTCTTCTGAAGTGAGTCCAATATGAATTTTCTCAATTAAATCTTCAAGAGACGTTCCTGAAAGCATTGTTNTAAAAGATTTTTCCATCGCTTTAACATCATGATCTGTTTCGTCTTCAATTTTCTTTATTTTTCCAGCATCTTCCAGCGATATTTTTCCTCCAAAGGAATTAAGCTTTTCGCGTTCTTCCTGAGTCAATGGTCTTACAACTCCGACGTCAGATAAAGCAGTAAGATATTTAGCTTCGATTTCCACCCTTGTTCTTATAATGCTGAATTCCGAAACATAAGGAGATAACTCTGCCACATCTCTTCTATATCTTCCGTCTAATGTTGTTATCGCAGATAATTCTGTCAGTGGTAATGGTGCTGGCTTAAATGCCTCTGTCATATTTAGAGCCGTAAACCTAGACAATCGTATTGTAGATAATGATTAGAGGAAAAGCAAGATTCAAAATGGTACAATACACCTGCCTCACAGCAAGGCGGGTCAATATATGGACGAAGTAGCCCAAATTAGGGAAAGAATAGATATAGTATCCTTCATATCGGAGTTTATCTCTCTTAAAAAAATGGGAAGGAATTTTAANGCAATTTGCCCTTTCCATACTGAAAAAACTCCTTCCTTCGTTGTCTCTCCCGAACGACAAATCTGGCATTGTTTCGGGGGATGCAATAAGGGAGGGGACGTTTATACATTTTTAATGGAGTATGAAAATTTAGAGTTTGTTGAGGCTCTTCGTATTTTGGCAAAAAGAACAGGANTTAAGCTTCGCGAGTCAAACTTTGATGCGGGAATTTCCTCCAAAAAAGAGATAATTTATAAGTTAAATAAAATTGCCTTGGAGTTTTATCATTACGTTCTGACCAAACATGAAGCCGGAAAAAAAGCTTTAAATTACTTAACCAAAAGTCGAAAATTAGATGTGAGGTTAATCGAGACTTTTATGCTTGGTTTTTCACCAAGAACAGGAACTTCCCTCACTAATTATTTAATAAAAAAGAAAAAATATAAAAAAGAAGATTTAGTAGAAGCTGGGTTGGCATACTATTCCAGATCTGCCGTCATGGACTTCTTCAGAAACAGAGTAATATTTCCTCTTTTTGATCACAGGGGAAATGTGGTAGGTTTTTCAGGACGCGCGATAGAGGAACCGTATAATGGCGGAAAGTATATAAATACTAGAGAAACTCTTGTCTATCACAAAGGGGGCATGTTTTTCGGATTAAATACGGCAAAAGAAGAAATCAAAAAAACGGATAAAGCAATTATCGTCGAGGGCGAACTGGACACTATTTCGTGTTTTAGTATCGGAGTCAAGAATGTAGTTGCCGTAAAGGGAACGGCTCTCACCGAAGATCAGGTTGCCTTAATCAATAGATTTACAAACAATATCTGTCTTTGTTTTGATAAGGATGAAGCAGGCTACGAGGCTACAAAAAGAAGTTTGCCTTCTCTTGAAAAAAAGAACATCAATATAACTACCTGTTTTTTTGAAAATGCTAAAGACGCTGACGAAGCAATTAAAAATGATCCTCTGGCCTTTAAAAAGGCTGTTAAAAAAGACATCCCCGTCTATGACTATATTTTTTCAAGAACATTTTCAACTTTAGAAAAAGACAGGGTGTACGGAAAAAGAAAAATAGCCTCAGAGCTTCTCCCGATGTTTATAGGGATTTCAAATGAAATAGTAAAAGAACATTATTTGAAAAAGCTAAGCCATGAGTTGGATGTCTCTTTGGATGCCTTGTCAAGGGAGATAGAAAAACTTGAGAAAAAAGAGGTGGTAAAAGAAAATGTCTTTGTGAAAAAAAATGCTCCAGCAGGAGAAAAGAAATCCAGAACTGAGATCCTTGAAGATTATTTAATATCACTTATTATTCAGCATGATAATCCAAGGTTAATTCTAGAAAAATGTTTGCTAACCCTCAAGGATTATAAATTTGAAATAAATTCTTATCAAAAAATTATAGATCACCTCTCCGGGTCCTTTAAAAACAACAGTAAACTTGATATCAAACATTTTTCCAACAGTCTTCCTAAAGAATTAATAAGCTCATTTGACGCTGCGTATTTATTTCCGATTTCAAAGTTTGAAGAAGATAAGGGATATGAGAATGAGGTAGAAAAAGTTGTCGGTGAATTAAGAATAATATTTTTGAAAAAAAGAATAAGAGAAATTTCAGAAAACCTTAAAGAAGGTGAAAAAGACGACGATCTTAAAATAGTTGGGGATTTGGAAAAAGAACTCTCTCTTACTATTGGTCTTTTGGGAAAGCCCTGAAGTATGGTAGAATATATTGAGTACCCTGCTAAGGCGTATTGTTTTGTGTGGAAAAATAGAGAATAAGCTATGAAAAGAAAAAATAAAGCGCCGGACATATTGTCAGAAATAGTTTCATCAGCGAAAAAAAGAGGCTATATTACTCAGGATGAGATTTTGTCTATTTTCCCAAGACCGGAAGAACATTTGATTGAGCTGGACCACCTGTACGATAAACTCCTGGAATCCAATATTGATGTTTTTGAATCTGTTGTTAAAGATCAGGACGGAGAAAACAAGCCGATGGAGGCTTTGGAGAAAGAGCTTGAGGCCCTGACTGTGCTTACGGAAGGTACGGTTTCAGATCCGGTCAGGATGTATCTTAAAGAAATAGGCAGAATTCCTCTTCTGAAATTTGATCAGGAAATTTTTCTGGCAAAGAAAGTAGAGAAAGGCGATAAAGGGGCAAAAAAAGTGCTTACTACTTCCAATTTACGTCTGGTAGTTTCGATCGCCAAGAAATATGTCGGGCGAGGATTAACTCTATTGGATTTAATTCAGGAAGGGAATCAGGGTTTAATCAGAGCTGTAGAAAAGTATGACTGGAGAAGGGGTTATAAATTTTCAACCTATGCCACCTGGTGGATACGCCAGTCCATAACCCGCGCAATTGCCGATCAGGCAAGAACAATCAGGATTCCCGTGCACATGGTTGAAAACATCAACAGATTTTTAAGAACTTCCAGGAAATTGATGCAGGAATTGGGCCGCGAGCCGACCCCTGAAGAGGTAGCCAAAGTATTGGGAATTGAACCGGATAAAGCTTTGGAGATAATTAAAATTTCCCAGGAGCCTGCCTCTTTGGAAACTCCTGTTGGGGATGAAGATGATTCAAGGCTGGGAGATTTTATTCATGATGCCGCTGCTCCGACGCTTTTTGATTCGGCTTCCCGGGAACTTTTGAAAGAACAGGTCGAGGGAGTACTGATGACTTTGTCGGATCGGGAAAGAAGAGTTTTGGAAGAGCGTTTCGGTCTTAAAGACGGTAAACCGAAAACCCTTGAAGAGGTAGGACGGATGTTTGCAGTAACCAGAGAGCGGATACGCCAGATTGAAGCAAAAGCCTTGAGAAAGCTCCGCCATCCTTCCCGTGGAAACAAATTAAGAGACTATCTGGGAGACTAATTGATATGGAAGGAAAAATGGAAGAAAATAATAAATTTTTATCTTCCCAAACAATCTTCAGAACCATCGCCTTTTTGATTTTAATAAACACGTTATTTTTAGATGTTCAGCTTTCTAAAGGTCAAAAAACTGAAGTTGTTGAAAAAACAGTCCAAGTTCCCATCATCTCGGATTCTTGTCCGGCAAGCTGCATGTCTGAGATAAGCAACGCAACTCAAAGCGTTACTTTTGCCAAACCTATCCCCACCCCAATACCAACTTTAACTGTAAAAACTACCTCCGTAATCCAGCCGCAATCTTTGGTAAAAGAGTTTTTTGTTCCGTTCGGGGCAGGATCTAACTCATCCGATGATTGGCAGGATATTCCGGGACTTAGCGCAATGCTTGATTCCGCAAATTACAAAAATATTAAAACAGTCACTTTTGAAGCATCGGTCAGAATTCCGAACGGAAACGAAATAGTCTACGTTCGATTATATAATGCAACAGATAAACATCCGGTATGGTTTTCGGAAGTTTCTGTGGAAGGAGCAGCCCCGCAACTTTTGATCTCAAAACCAATAACGCTGGATGGGGGTAATAAAACTTATCAAGTTCAGATGAAAACCAGCCTCAAATTTTTGGCATTTCTTGATCAATCAAGACTCCATATAATTATTAATTGAGGCTAAAAAGAAGAATTATTTTATTTGTGGCACTTTTTTGCTCTTTCTTCCAGCATCACCTGCTTGGCTGCAAGTCTTTTTTTGGTTTTATACGAATGAGATCTTTTTACTTTGCCCGGTCCGCTACGCCTTTTAGACATATGCTATGCATTATACATTATTTCTCTTGATATTGAAATAATTCATTAATAGTTATTAAGCTGAGATGGCAATACTCCCCATCGGCTAGTTGTATGTATTCGGATTCTTCAAAACTTTATATAAAACAGTATCCCCTATTTGTTTGTATTTCTCAATAACTTTTGCGTTTTCAAGATTATGCAATCCGTCCAAAAACTTGTTCCTATCAGCAAGGAGGTGCCTTATGTCCCATCCGGAATATGTATCCACAGCAAGGAATTTCGGATCATCATCCCAATAAAACCAATTGCATCGTGTCTGCCCGCAAGGAGAATGTTTGGGAAAATGTTTTATTTCAGGGTATAGCGTATAGATCTGAGATCTTTGACTAATGTGGGGAATAATATTATTCTGAGAAACAACAGAAGCATTGTGTGGTAAAAAGTTATTTATAACTGAATTGATATTTTTTTCCGCCGGAGGTTCTGACCAAAACCACTGTTTGGATAAATAACTTAAAGGTAAGTGTAGAAAATATTGCATAAAAAGTGTCGTCAGGAGTAGCCACATACCCAGTATTGTCTGCCAACGATGGCCGAAGCGTTTTAAAGTCCAGATTGTTGAGAATGCAAAAATCGGCGCAAGCCCTATGCGGTAATGTCCGAACAATGTCTGAGAGCCCTGCAGATCGCTTGCGAGAACAAAGAATTTGAAGAAATGGCTTAGAACAGGCAATAGAGTAATTGGAGAAAGAAGAGCAATAAAACCCCAGGACGCAAAAGAATAAAAAATAACAGATAGTTTCTCCTGCGTATCAATCAGACTAAGCGGATTAAGATTTGAAAATAATCCGTTTTTGTTCGCATAAAGATACGATACATGCATAATATGCGGGAAAAATACATAAAAAATAAATAGCATATAGACAACAGAGCCAAATATATATAACAGCAGTATCTTTTCTCTTCTGTACCAAAAATATACGCAGGAAATAAAAAATATTGCCGAGCCAACCGATTCCTTTGCCGTAATTGATAATAAAAAGAACAGCAAAGTTAATTTATGCTTGCGTAAATCTAGGAAATAAATAAATCCCATTACACAGGCAGCGGCAAAAACACTGCTATGAACATCCGTCCACAAACCAAACTGCACGCCATAAAACATTAAGTAGGCAATGGTTATTATGTTGCTCGTGATTTCCGGAAGTTTATATTTTCTTGCCAACCTGTACACGAAAATTGTCGACAAACATACGCTTGCCGTTTGCAGCAGGATCATTGTTATCGGTGACCTCCATATCCAATAAGAAGGAGCGATTATTGCATAAATTAATTCAACATGTTCCGCAAGCTTTAATTTGCCTGGTAGAGGATCAATTGTAGTCATCGGGAATTTAAAATCGCTATATAACCAGACGGTTTGGTCATTGATGCCCAGATCGTACCCAAAGGATTGATAGTGATTATGGCGGGTAATTGAAAGAGAGGAATATGCAACAAAAAAGATAACGCAAAAAAAGTAAGGCAAAATACGGATAAAATAATTGGATTTTTTCACTGTTTCTCTATTGTAGACGATATTAAGTTTTACTTAAAGCTTCCTGAAAAGCCCAGCAATAGTTATTCTATCTGAAACTATTAAGTTAATTGTTATAATAAAAATATGGAAGACCAAGGTTGCAAATTGTATTGTAAATTTTCTCCTCAGGAAACATACAGTAAACTAAAAACCACTATATCGGGATTGTCTGAAGAAGAAGTTCATATCCGTCAAAGACAATACGGAACAAACATTATTCATAAAAGGAAAATTAATTTTTTAGTTATTCTTTTTCGCCAGTTCACCAGTAATCCTTTAATTATTATTTTGGGGATCGCCACTCTTTTTTCATATTTTCTCGGACAACGCGTCAGTTCGTATTATATTTTTGGGACTATTATCGCGAGCACACTTCTTGGTTTATGGAATGAATATACTGCTGAGCGGACTGTCGACAATCTTTTGAAGAAGATTTCTCTTGCGGCGTTAGTCTTGCGGAATAATGAAAAAATCGAAGTTCCCGTTGCGGACCTTACGGTTGGAGATATCGTTCTTCTTTCTCAAGGCAGCATAATTCCCGCAGATATCCGTCTGATTGAAGTAAAAAATCTGGAAATGAATGAAGCCGCTCTTACGGGAGAAGAAAAATCAGTTTTCAAAACAATGGAACCGTTGAAAACAGAGCCAAAAAACATAAGTGAATATACGAACATTGGCTTTATGGGAACAAACGTAGAAAGCGGTTCCGGCAAAGGAATAGTAGTCAGGATAGGAAAGATGACGGAGTTTGGCAAAATTGCCCAAAGTACCACCTTTGTCAAGCCAATAACAAATTTTCAAAAAGGCCTTATTAGCTTTGGCAATCTAATAATAAAGGTTGTCGTGATTATGACAATCGCAATTTTTACGATAAACACATTGCTTGGGCACAAAATGATTGATTCTCTGCTTTTTTCTTTGGCAATTGCGGTTGGTCTTACTCCCGAATTACTTCCGGTTATTGTTACCGTAAGCCTTTCTCACGGGGCGGGAAAACTTGCCAAAAAACATATCGTAGCAAAGCAGCTTATTTCAATTGAAAATTTAGGGAATATGGATATTCTCTGTACGGATAAAACAGGAACTTTAACAGAAGGGAAAATTACTCTTATTGATTATTATGATTCGGGAGGGAATTCTTCAAAAAACATTTTGCAGCTTGCTTTAGATTGCAATAGCGCAGTCATACACCATAAGATTCTCGGAAATGTTATGGATGTGGCAATATGGGNGTTTGCGATCAAAAATAATATTAAGTATGTAAAGAGTAAGCAAATNGAAGAAGAGCCTTTTGATTACAATCGGAAAGCAATGTATTGTGTTATCGAAAAAGGAAATGAATCAAGTATTATTGTAAAGGGCGCTCCCGACAATNTCCTTGCGTTCTGCAANAGTCAAATTGACAAGCGANCTCTTCATAAAACATTCGCCAGATTAAACAGTCAGGGGCTTCGAATGGTGNCGATTGCTTCAAAAAAAATTGTTAAAAAGGATATCTATTCATGGACAGATGCAAAAGATTTAAATTTTGAAGGATATCTAACTTTTCTTGATATTCCAAAAGAATCAGCAAAGGAAGCATTGGAAAGATTGCATAGTCTTAATGTGCAAACAAAAATAATTACCGGAGATAATGAAATTATAACCAGCCATATTTGTAAAGAAATCGGGGTTGCCGTTGAGGGTATTTTATTGGGAAATGATATGGATAATCTTGCTGATGAAGTTTTGCAAAAGAAAGTTATGTCGGCCAATATTTTTGCAAGAGTAAATCCGCAGCAAAAACTCCGAATTATTCAAATGTTTCAAAAGCTTGGGCATACGGTTGGCTATTTGGGAGATGGTATCAACGATATTCCCTCTCTTCGTAGCGCTGATGTAGGCATTTCCGTTAATACATCGGTGGACGTAGCAAAAGATGTCTCTACGGTAGTACTGCTGCGGAAAAGCCTTAACGTAATCGCAGACGGAATAATTGAAGGCAGGAAAACATTTGGCAATACTATTAAGTACATTCTCATGTCAACCAGCAGTAATTTTGGGAATATGTTTTCTGCAGCAGGTGCATCATTTTTCCTTCCCTTTCTTCCTATGACGCCGGTGCAAATCCTTCTTACGGATGGATTATATAATGTTTCTCAAGCCAGCATTCCTTCAGACAATGTAGATCCTGAATCACTCATCAAACCACGGCACTGGGATATAAGCTATATAAAAAATTATATGATTTTCTTTGGTCCATTAAGTTCAATTTTTGATTTTGCCACTTTCGGAATTATGCTCTTTATATTCCGGGCGCAAAATTCTCTTTTCCAAACAGGGTGGTTTATTGAGTCTATTGCAACACAAATTCTTATAGTATTTGTTATTCGAACTGCGCGAACACCCTTTTTTCTGAGTAAACCCAGCAAGTGGTTATTTGCAACATGTATTTCCTTGGTAGCTATAGGAGTGGCGCTTCCATTCACTCCGTTGGCAAAGCCTTTGGGATTTGTATCTCCCCCTATCGGATATTTCATTATTCTGATTCTTTTGATTACAACCTATCTTGTTCTGGTAGAAGCAGTAAAATCCCTTTTCTTGAAAAAGTTTAGTTTGTAAATTATATTAAATAAGGGTTGACAAAACAGGTTCAGCTAGGTAAGCTTAACTCCTCTTGCTAGGCATGGTTAAAAAGAAACTTTACGTTCTTAAAAAAAACGACTACATTAAAGACATTATAATAAATTGCCCTAAAGCGGTGGAAATGCTGATCGGGTACGGATTTTTTTGTTTCGATTGCCCTTTAAATCAATTTGAAACTTTGGAGCAAGGAGCAGCCGTTCATCAGATTTCAAAAAAACAATTAGAAAAAATAATTGGAGAAGTGAATAAAGAGCTTAAAAAAGATTATGAAAAATCTAATCATTGAGAACCTGCATGTAAAAACAAAAACCGGAAAAGAAATTCTCCAAGGAGTATTTTTAGAAATAAGGCAAAATGAAATTCACGTTCTAATGGGCCCTAACGGCAGCGGGAAAAGCACGTTGTCGCAAGTCATTATGGGAAATCCCAAATATAAAATATCTGCAGGAAAAATATTTTTTTCAGGAAAAGATATTTCGAATTTGGCGCCGGATAAGCGTGCTAAGTTGGGCCTTGCTATGTCATGGCAGAATCCGCCTGCGGTAAAAGGGATAAAGCTTTCTGATTTTGTGACAATAATCGGCTCCCAAAGCGTTGACATAAAAGAGGCTGACAAATTGCTGGAAAGAGAGGTAAATGTAAATTTTTCCGGAGGAGAAAGAAAAATTTCGGAAATTTATCAAATAGTTTCTTTAAATCCGAAGATGGTTATTTTTGACGAAATTGATTCAGGACTGGATATTAAAAAAATGGAGCAAGTAGCTTACATAATAAAAAGAAAATTCGTTGATAAAGGGGTTTCTGTTCTGATCATAACTCATTCAGGCGGCATACTTAACTATTTAAAGCCGGATATGACCAACATAATAATTGACGGACAGATCATCTGTCAGCATAAGAATTTTAAAGAGATATTGAAAATAATAAAAAAACATGGCTATGATAAAGACAAAATATGTTATGAAATTGCCAAAGGATAATTCCAATTTTTTACTGATAGATCACATAATTAAGAAAATCTCCGACGCGAAGGGCGTTGTGATTTTGCCAAGTCCCAAAGCATGGGAAAAATTTGCCTGGACCCGTAAATTATTTGATTCAAAACCGAAAGAAGGATATTTCGTTTGGGTTAAAAAGCAGGTTGATTTTTCCCTGTATACCTGTGTTGCAATTGCTTCGCCTAAAGTTAAACAGGATTTGAGCAATTTGATGGTGGTGGAAGAAGGATTAAAGATAAAGGCATTTGTTACTTGCGCAGCTGCCAGAAATCATTTATATGGAATCCATAAAGCAAAAGGAAGATTAATCCTAAAAGCCGGAGCATCTCTGGAATACAATCACATTCATAGTTGGGGAGAAAAAGATTTTGTGAATCCGGATTATGAATTTATTTTAGAGAAAGGGGCGAGCCTTAAATACACTTATAAAAATCTTTTACCGCCCCAGAATTTAAATTTTATAACTTCCTTATTGTTGAAAGAAAATGCCTCTGTCGAGTTAAACATAATTGTTAACGGGATAAATTCTAAGGTTAGAATAGAAGATTCAGTTTTTCTTGAAGGGAAGGGATCCAGCGCCACAGTGGGTTTGCGTCTGGTAGGAAAGAAGAATAGTCAGATTGACGGAATTTCCAGAATTATTGCCCGAAATGAAGCAAGAGGACATTTGGACTGTCAGGGAATTTTGGTGGACGATAAATCAAGAATATCTTTAGCTCCTAAAATAAGTTGCGAAAATAGAAAAGCCCAAATAACCCATGAAGCGTCAATCGGGAGAATTGATGAAGAACAACTTATCTATTTGATGATGAGGGGTTTGACGGAAAAACAGGCAATAGAACTGATAGTCAGCGGCTTTCTGAAAATGTAAATTTAAATACCTCAAGCCTTAAGGAAAAGATTTAGAACGCTTTTAATCTTAAAATAGCCTCATTTTTTGACAAAACACCAATAATTATCCCCATCTGTACTAGAACGTAGGAGTCGATTTTGACTTTCTCATTGCCGATAATCGCNTTGTTGATAATTTTCCCGGGATATTGAACGAAAGCGGTTTTGTCCTGAATTTTTATAACTTTGCCGGGCGCTGCAATACACATAAAATTAACTCAAAACTCAAAAGTTAAAACTCAATAATTAAGAATAAGTACATCTAATTTTAACATTTTTATGTTATGATATTTAAATGAAAAAGTTGGTGGTGGGGTGGTTTTCTTTTACCTGCTGTGAGGATAGTACGATTCTTCTGACGGAACTTCTGAATAAAAATTTTGATGCATGGAATAAGGTTGTTGAATTCCGTCACATGAAAGTTTTGAAAAGTAAAAATAGTATGGAAGGATTGGAGGTCGCATTTATTGAAGGGGCAGCCTCATCAGAGAGGCAAGAAAAGGAAATGCAGGAGATAAGATCTAAAGCAAAATATGTAGTGGCAATCGGATCGTGCGCAGTCACGGGGCTTCCATCAGCTTCAAGAAATCAGTTTGAGCCCGAAGATATAAATGAGAAAATTGAATGGTACATGAAGACATTTAATTACGGACAGAAGGTCAAAAAACTTTCCGAAGTAATTAAAGTTGATGATCAAGTTCCGGGTTGCCCAATGAACGTGGAGACATTTACGAACGTTTTGACAAAATATTTAAAGTTGTTTGGGGTGGNTTAGAGAGTTCAATCCAGCTAAAGCTGGATCTCGCACGATTATAAAATAATCAAGGAGCTCGATATGCATAGTGGCGACATAACAATAGAAAATATTACAAAAATTGAAGGGTCGGCGGGACTCAAGGTAACTATAGAAAACGATAAAGTTACTGATTTGAAGTTCCTGATTCAGGATTACCGTAGATTTTACTGCCAGGCTGTCAAGAAAAAGCCGATTATTGCAGTTCCTTCATTTCTCTCCAGAATTTGCGGAACATGCTCCGTGTCTCATTTATTTGCATCAATTAAGGCAATCGAAGCCTCTCAGGANATTGCAGTAACGGAACAGACAAAAACCTTAAGACGTCTGGCCTATGATGCGCTTTTGATCCGAGATCATGCTTTGCATTTGTATTTCTTCTCTCTGCCTGATGTTTTAAATATTGATTCAATTTTGGATATTCCTGATGACGGTAATGATCCAGGACATGTTCTGTTGCATGACTCTTTTGATATCAAGCAGGTCGGAACCGATATTTCAAATGCTATTGTCGGAGCGGCAATTCACGCTCCCATTCCTACAGTTGGAGGATTTTTGAGACTTCCTGATCCGTCCAAATTTCCCGAATTGATTTCCTCTCTGGAGAAAATCCGTCNGCAGGTAATCCGCGGAATAAAGACATTCTATGATTGGAAAGAGTCTTTTGTCCGCAATTCCGACTACATGTATCTGCGAAATGACGAGAAATATGACTATCTTGAAGGAGATGTGGCTACTTCGACAGGAAAAAGAGTAAAAAGTAGCCAATTCAGGGATTTTCTGGAGACAGTCGTAATTCCATATTCTCAATCCGAAGGATATATGCTGGCAGACAGTCACAAAGATTATTTGATTGGTTCTTTAGCAAGAGTAAATTTCAACAAAGATCTTTTGAATGAAAGAACGAAGAAAGATATTGCGGAATACTTAAAAGTATTCCCGTCTAACAATTTATATCACAATAATTTGGCGCAGGCTGTTGAAATTCTTGATGCTTTGGATGATGCTGTGGATATTTTGAAGAATTTGAAAATTGTTCCGGAGACTCCGGTGAGAAAGCCAATGCAGGCAGGAGTTGGAGTTGGGGTAGTTGAGGCGCCTAGAGGGTTACTCTATCACAAAGCTGTAGTTGACGAGAAAGGAATGATCGAAGACTATGATGTCATAGTTCCGACCTCACAAAATCAAATTACAATAGAAAATGATCTCAAAAAATACTTCAATGAGAATCTGGATAAAGATGAAGCTACACTTAAATTAAATGCGGAGAAAATTATCAGAGCTTATGATCCCTGCATGTCGTGTGCTACCAATTTCCTCAAAATCGACTGGACCCGCAAATAATCAACCTTTTTGTTCATAGGTAATCCTATGATATTTACCTTTCCCAACTTGCCTATCTTTTGCAGATACCTTAGCTGGAAGCCCAGATCAAAATCATGAACAGTAGAGCTCTTGGATTGCACTAATTTATCCAAGTCTTCATTGTTAATTTCAATAACCTCATCAATTCCTTCGACCTCATCCAATATTATTACCTGTTTTTCATTTACGAAGGGTAGGTCTTCATTGGGAGCGACTTTGATAAATTCCACATTTTTTAATTTGCCTTTGAACTTGTCGGCAACTTTAAAAGCCAGATTATCGTAACTGACGTCTTTATTTCCGAAAGCGTAAACTCTCATTGAGCTTTATTTTAACACAGAAAAAAGCTATTATTAGTCGGTTATGAATAATGCCTTGCAGCTGGAATCCCGCTTCTCTCTTTCTCCCAACTCTTTGGGATACTGTGGGTTGAACTCCGCAGGTGCAAAGTTTCAGAAATGTATTAAAGAGGGAAAATGTGGAGGCGTCAGAAAAGAGGTAAAAAACTTTATTGTTCTACATCCATATCTTCGAGTCTTGGCGAGAATAACAAGAAAATCACGTTTTTCTTATGAAGTTATTGAAGCCTATTGGATAGGTAATGATTTGCTGAGAAAAGCAAAACCCGAAGATTATTTATTGCTTATAAAATATTTTGAGAAACAAGGTGTGCCTGCCTTTTTCGTTGATGAATTAAAGAAAAAGGTGCCGAAGGTTTTCATCCCAAACCATTTATTTCAAGTGCTGCATGTCGGAGTAGGGCGCGTCAGCGGTTCAGTTCCGTTTAATATAAAAACAGTCAATGATTGCATGATCCGTTGGGGAAAAGTTGAGAAAATCACGGGAAAAAAGGCAATAATTAGCCTTAATTCTTTGAAAAAGAAAACCAAAAATACCTATTCCTTGATTAAAACCAGAACTAAAATTCCGTATAAATTATGGCTGACTAAAGATTTGAAAATCGGTGACAATGTTGCGGTTCATTGGAATCTAATCGTAAAAATCCTGACGAAAAAAGAAGAAGAAAACCTCAAATTCTGGACAAAGAAGGTTTGTGAACTTGAACTTTAACAGTTATTAATTATTCCTTGCATAAAATTAATCTTGGTTCATTGCCATAATAATGGTCTTTCCATTCTTTAATCCTAAACCCAAATTTCAAATATAATCTTAAGGAATTGTTATTCTCAGGATGCGTAACTA
>JGI20214J51650_10000472_pt1 | contig 24733 bp, 21 predicted proteins | sample WetSurMetagenome_FD_51650 | JGI IMG/M metagenome (IMG submission 51650) | reverse complement strand
CTCCTGTATCATTCAGGGAAGCTCTTCAGTCGGTCTGGTTTCTTTTTGTAATGCTTCATATGGAGTCGAACGCTTCCTCTTTTTCACCGGGGCGCATGGACCAATACCTTTATCCTTTTTACAAAAGAGATATTGATTCAGCTAGACTTGATAATGAGAAAGCGATTGAGCTTCTGGATTCGTTGTTCATTAAATTCAATCAGATTGTATATCTCCGTAATTCTCACAGTGCTAAATATTTTGCCGGATTTCCGATCGGATTCAATGTTACTGTTGGCGGACAAACCAGTACGGGAAAAGACGCAACCAATGAACTATCATACCTGATTCTTAAGACTCAGGATCATGTTAAGCTACCACAGCCAAACCTCACTGCGAGACTTCATAATAATTCACCCGATCTATTTGTAAATGAATGCACAAGGGTGATTGGCCTTGGGAATGGAATGCCTCAGATAGTAAATGACGAAAGCATTATCCCCTCCTTAATGAACGCAGGTGTTGAACCTGCCGATTGCTTTGATTATGCTCTAGTTGGCTGCGTTGAACTCAGCACTCAGGGTAATTATTTAGGCTGGAGTGATGCTGCTATGTTCAATCTTCCAAAAGCGCTTGAACTGACCCTTAATGATGGTGTTTGCATGTTAACCGGTAAACAGATTGGGTTAAAAACCGGGACACTTGAGAATTATGCAGATTTTGCTTCTTTGAACAGGGCGTTTAAGGCTCAGATTGATTTTTTCATAGGCAAAATGATCACAGTCTGTGAAATGGTCGAGAAGTCACATCAGAAACATCTTCCATCTTCATTTTTGTCGTGTGTGGTAGATAACTGTATAAAAAAAGGTGTTGATGTCACAGCAGGTGGCGCCAAATATAACTTCTCAGGCATTCAGGCAATCCAGGTCGCTAATATAGCTGATAGCCTGGCTGTACTTAAAAAACTGGTTTTTGAGGAACATTCTACCAGCAAAGCAGAAATGCTCAGATCATTGAAGAATAATTTCAGAGATAGTGAGCCACTAAGGCAAATATGCATTAACAGGGTACCAAAGTTCGGGAATGATATTTCATGGGTTGACGAACTGGGATCAGAGTGCGTCAGGTACTTTGCTGATAAACTCAAAGAATACGTAAATTACAGGGGCGGAAAATATCAGATGGGTTTGTACACCGTATCAGCGCATGTGCCAATGGGTCAAAATGTTGCCGCAACGCCTGATGGCCGCTTCGCACTGACTCCATTGGCTGACGGGGGAATGTCTCCGATGTATGGACGTGATAATCAGGGACCAACAGCTGTATTCAATTCTGTNAGCAGAATACCATCTATATTGGCATCAAATGGGACACTTCTGAATCTTAAATTTTTTCCTGCNTTCTTCAGGAATGCCTCTGACATGGAGAAATTTTCTTTTCTGCTGAAAACGTTTGTCACTCTTCCTGTCCATCATGTACAGTTTAATGTCGTTTCTCCGGGAGAACTCATCAGGGCAAAAGCTGATCCGGATTCGTACAGGGGACTCACAATCAGAGTAGCAGGATACACGGCATACTTCACCGAGCTGGCAGGAGATCTTCAGGATGAGATAATCAACAGAACCACCCATGGAGAAAATAGTTGAAACTGAAGGGACAATATTCAAGATAAAACGTTTTTCAGTTCATGACGGGCCCGGAATCAGGACTGCTGTTTTCATGAAAGGCTGCCCGCTAAATTGCATCTGGTGTCATAGCCCCGAGGGAATCAGTTCAGATATCGCAATCTGGTACAACCATAATCTCTGTATTAAGTGCGGGGATTGTGTTAAAGCGTGTCCGGAGAACGCCCTTTCATTGGTTTTTGATCCGGTATCAAGAATCAGTATTGACAGATCTGCATGCACCATAAACGGTAAATGCGTGGAGGTATGTCCGACAGGAGCTATTCAGTTTACAGGTTATAAAATCAGAGTTTCCGAAATTATTTCTGAGATTGAAAAAGATCTCAAATATTACATGGTTTCAGGCGGTGGCGTAACATTGACAGGAGGGGAGCCCCTTAATCAGCCAGAATTCTCGCAGGCAATCCTGAGATTGTGTCATGATCTGGATATTCATACTGCCATTGAAAGCTGCCTGTTTTGCGAACGAGACGTCCTGTCGGGCATTATTGATTACATCGACCAGTTCATTGTTGACATCAAGATATTTGACAATGAGACCCATATCCGGTATACCGGCAGGTCAAATGATATAATAAAACAAAACTTCAGATTTATTGCCGGCCAGGGAAAAAAGATAATCGTCCGGATCCCCATGGTTGAAAATATTACAAATACTGAAGCAAATATCAGATCGATAACCAATTTTGTAAAATCTGTCAGATCCGATATTGAGATCGAAAAAATCGAGTATAATCCCCTTGCAGGAAACAATTACGAAAGATTGGGAATTCCGTTTCTGCTTAAATAAACCCCCTCCCTCTGAAGCTGGATCCCCCTAAAGGGGGAATAATTTCAGGATAATATAAAATTTTCTTATATCCTGAATTTCACCCCCCTTTAGGGGGGCAGGGGGGCAAATGAATTGAGTGCCCGCCACTGTATCATTCTGATACACTTTTTCTTTTATCACTTTTTTTAACTCACAGATAATCTGAATATTATATTCATGGCATGAGTATTGTTTATTAACAGGACATAAAATATCTTATAATTTATGGACCGTCCAGTATCAAAAGAGTATAAAAGAAAGCTGTTTATTAAGCAAACCTGGATTGTATCTCTGATTATCCTGATTCCCCTAGCAATAATCCTCTTTGTTAAAGCCATTTTCATTCCTTCTGTAAGCTTGTCAAAGGTTACTGCGGCAGTTTCAGACACAGGTAATATCCAGATAACGGTGCAGGGTTCGGGAAATGTTATCCCTTCCTATGAAGAGGTTATCTCTTCCCCATTCAGGAGTAATATAGTAAAAATCATCAAAAAACCAGGAGATAAGGTACAGCCAACCGACACTCTTCTTGTTCTTAACAATAAACTCGCTGAAAATGATCTGGATATGCTTAAAAATGAGCTGGATCTCCAGAATATCCGTATAGAAAAGCTGAAAATCGGCCTGCAGCAGTTAAAAGAGGATTATCAGTTCAGCAGGAAGATAAAAGATATTAAAGTCGAAAATTCAAAACTTGCTTTTGAAGCTGAATCAACACTGAACAGGATGGGAGGGAGTCCTGCCTATAACGTTAAGAAAGCCAAAACAGAATGGAATATTGAACAACTTGAAAACAATCAGTCGCAGTATAATTTCAATAACCAGGTAAATGCTACAAACAATGGGATTCGTGAGCTTGAGACCGAGATAAACATTCAGAAGAATAAAATCATAAAAGCCCGCGATCTTGTGGACAAGGCATTCGTTAAAGCTCCTTTTTCAGGAGATCTGAGCTGGATAGTCGACCAGCCTGGAGCTTCAGTTTCTGAGGGGCAGCAGATTGCAAGAGTAGCAGATTTCTCTAATTACAAGCTAAAGGGAACTATAAGCAATTCGTGGGCAGGAAGAATTGTTACGGGTCAGAAAGTTGAGGTCAGGAACCAGGGTAAGATAATCACAGGTACTATTGAGAATATTTTACCCGTTGTGAGCCAGGGCATGATGGAATGCGTTATAAGAATCGATTCAGGAGATATCTCGACGCTTCGACCTGATCAGCAGTTAGAAATACGGGTAATTATATCCTACAAGGATAAAGTACAGAGGCTGCCTAACGGACCTTATTATAAAGACAGAGGGTATAAGGAAATGTACGTGATTAGGGGCAATAAAGCATACAGGACGAAAATTCTGTTTGGTGATGCTAATTTTGATTGGGTGGAAGTACTCGATGGCGTGAAACCAGGTGAAAAAGTGATAATAACTGATATTGCAGATAAATATACAAGGAAGGAAATCAAAGTAAGAAAATAGTACAGATTGGCCCCCCTTCCCCCCTAAAGGGGGGTAAATTTCCGATTATTCGCAGAATTATATTAATGCATGAAAATTAGCCTCCCTTGAGGGGGGATGGGGGGCAAAAGAGAGTAAAGTAAAGACGATAATTAACAGTGACAACATTACAACATATTTCAATTCATTTCATTCTATTTCAAATTATTTCAAATTAAACATCATGATAAAACTCGAAAACATCAGCAAAGTTTACAGAACAAAAGAGATTGAAACGCTTGCACTCGATAATATAAACTTTGAAGTAAAGGAAGGTGAATTTGTTTCAGTGATGGGCCCTTCGGGATGCGGTAAGAGCACCCTGCTGAATATAATAGGCCTTCTTGATGAACCGGATAAGGGTAGCCTTGAACTGAATAAAAAGGCAATTCTTACATATGACGACAAGAGTACTGCCCATATGCGAAATCAGCTCGTTGGGTTTATATTTCAGAGCTTCCATCTGATAAAGGAACTTAATATCTATGATAATGTTGAGCTGCCATTAATTTATAGAAAAACACCTCATTCTGAACGCAAAAAACGGGTGTTGGAAGCACTTGAACAGGTTGGTCTGACCAACAGGATGCAGCATTATCCTTCACAATTATCAGGCGGTCAGTGCCAGCGTGCTGCCATAGCAAGGGCGGTTGCCGGCAATCCGAAGATAATACTGGCTGATGAGCCCACAGGCAATCTTGACAGCAAGATAGGTCATGAAGTGGTTGGCATTCTGGCAGATCTGAATTCTAAAGGAACTACTATTGTCATGGTAACTCATGATGAAATGATAGCCAAAACTACTCACAGGATAGTCAGATTATTTGATGGACGACTGGTCGGCTGAGGTTAAGGTTGAGATCGAGGTTGAGGTTGAGCACAGGGAACAGTGTGCAGACTACACGAAATGATAAACGATATACGACAAACAACAAACGATTTAATTAAATGATAAAAAACTATTTTAAAATATTCATGAAGGTGGCGATGCAAAGCAAGCTTTTTACTTTTCTAAGCCTGTTCGGTATCAGTCTCACTATCATGTTTGTGATGATATTCAGCATGACGATATCAAAAATTACAAGCGGAACAGGACCTGAAAAAAATCTGAACCAGATTATCTTCTGTCAGAGGGTAAAAACAGTTGAAACACACAATGGAAAGAGGAGCGGTGGGTATAGTGTCTCGGCAGTAGGAAAAAAACTCGCTGAGGAGCATCTCAAAAAAGCAAAAAATGCAGATCTGGTTTCAATATATTCGGGACCAAATTCATGGGAATTTATTCTAAATGGCAATTATCAGAAGAGGGTGCAGAACCAGACAGATGCTGAATACTGGAAAATCTTTAATTACAAGTTCCTCCAGGGAAGACCTTACAATGCTGATGAGGTTACGAAGGAAGCCAACCTGGCAGTGATCACAAAATCGCTGAAAGAATTGCTTTTCGGTACCGAGGAGAATGTTCTAGGAAAAACCATTAAGTATACATCTATGAATCTGATTGTTACAGGAGTTGTTGAGGATCCTCCAAAAACTGACCAGAATGCAATCGGAGACCTATATTTTCCTTATACCCTGGTAAAAGGGACTGACTATGATGATTATTTTGGAGGTTACAATGTTGCATTTAAAAGTCAGGGGAAAAAGTTCGGACTCATAAGAAATGAAGTTCAGGACATGGTTTCACGTCTTGATGTTGCCGATACATCACGTGCAGTTTTTCTGTCGGGTCCCTATTCGCAGATTGAAAAGATGATGGTGGGATATGGAGATCCTGAAGAGTATTCAAAGGGAACCAGCCTGTTAAAGTACCTGTTGATGGCACTTGCCTTCATACTTCTGCCGGCAATAAACCTGATGGCCCTCAATTTCGCCCGTATTCACGAAAGGGGAGAGGAAATTGCCGTAAGAAAATCGTTTGGCGCTGCCAGCAATGTATTACGCGGACAATTTTTGTTCGAAAATATACTGATGACCCTAACCGGTGGATTAATCGGTATCGTTCTCTCATACATAATAGTGGGTCTTTTTGGAAATTCGTTAACACTTAGTATCGATTTTATGAATAATGTTCCGTTGTCATTCTCATTCAATTTCATTGTATTTGCAGGTGCACTGGTTGCATGTCTGATTTTCGGTCTTCTCTCAGGCTTCCTTCCGGCAGTCAGACTATCAAGAATGAAACCAGCAGTTTATCTGAAAGGAGGTGAATTATGATGCGCCTGTTTTTTAAGACTTTATGGAATAATAAACGAAGAAATATCCTGGTCTTCATTGAGCTGTTCATGATATCATTTGTATTGGTTAACCTTACATTGTATCTAGTTAATATGTTCTCTATCTATCGTATTAAAAACTGTTACGATGCGCAGAATGTCATTTTGGTAGACATCACTAAAAAGAACCCTGAATCTGAAAAAACAGCAGAGGTTTCATTTCAGAATCTTAAAAAAGTATTTGCATCAAATTCCTTCGTGGAGTCGGTTTCTATCACCACAAATGCAGTTCCATACAATTATAGCATCAGTACAACCGGATTCAATCATGATAGTACTGAGATTGGCTTTGCGAACCGTGAGGTTGATATGGATTATAATAAAGTAATGAAAATTGTTCCCATAAAAGGAAGATGGTTCAATCAGACTGATTTGGGAAAAGCCGTTCATCCTATAATTATTTCCAGTGATGCCAATGATAAATATTTCAAAGGCAATGCAGTGGGTGAAAGAATCTTCGAAAAGAACTACAGAACAAAAGTAATTACAAACTATGAAATTATAGGAGTTGTCGACAGGTTCAAACGTAATGATATTGAAAAACCATACCAGACAGCATTTATATTAAAAGATTCAGTTAAAGCAGAGGCAAACTGGCAGACTTCAGTTCTTATTCGCACAAAAGAGAATAAAACAAGCGACATGCTGGCAATTGCTGAAAGCCAGGTTTATTCAACCCTGAATCCAGAAAACTGGACTATCAGCAGCCTGAATTCTCTTGATAATATGCGTTTGCAGGTGAATAATGAGAACTATCAGAGAAATTATCTCACAGTAATAATTGCACTTTTTGTTGTTATCAACATTTTTCTTGGTACGATCGGCATATTATGGTATAATACAAATCTAAGGATCCATGAAATAGGCATCAAAAGAGCGCTCGGATCAACAGGGCAAGGAATCAAACGGCTTCTTGTAACTGAAAGCCTTGTGATCGCAGGAGCTGGATTATTAATTGTTTTGCTGATAGTTCTGCAAATTCCAATGATTGCCATAAGCAGAGGCGACTCGCCTGAACCCGGTGTACTTTTAAATTCAATTATCATAAGTGTTTTATCTATGATTATCCTTGTTTTCTTAAGCACATGGATACCAGCAACGATAGCCTCAAAAATCAGGCCTGCCATTGCACTGAAGACGGAATAGTTTAGTAATTTCGTCAGTTATGATATTAACGCACCGTATATTAGTATGTGATGATGATGATGCAGTAAGAAGCTCACTTGGATTCCTGCTGTCAAAGTCAGGATATATTCCAAATTTTGCTTCAAATCCTGACGATATTATCAGATATATAAGCGAAGCTCCGTTCGATCTTATTTTGCTCGACATGAATTTCTCCCGTTCAATAAACGGAGAGGAAGGGATCGAGCTACTGAGGAAGATCAAAATTCTGAGGCCCGGAACTCCGGTTATTCTAATGACTGCATGGGCTTCCGTTGAACTGGCTGTGCGCGGGATAAAACTGGGAGCTTCTGATTTCGTGACAAAACCCTGGAACAATATACAGCTGCTCAAGATCATCGAAACTTCAATAGCATTATCTGCAAATTCCTATAAAAAAGAATCAACAGAAGGTAAGAAAAGGGAGAAAATATCTGAATTTGAAACAATAGTTGGTAATGATCCAAAGCTCATAGAAATACTCGACATAATAAAAAGAGTAGCCTCCACACATGCGCCGGTTTTGATAACCGGGGAAAGCGGCACCGGAAAAGAGCTTATAGCCACCGCTATACATCAATACAGCACAAGAAATGCGAAACCGTTCGTAAAAGTAAATCTTGGCGGTATTCCTGCAGGTCTTTTTGAATCTGAAATGTTTGGATATCGGAAAGGAGCATTTACGGATGCTAAGAGTGATCATACCGGCAGGTTTGAAAGAGCTAATAAGGGAACTATTTTTCTCGATGAAATTGGTGATCTGAATTTTTCTTCGCAGGTTAAACTGCTGAGAGTGCTGCAGGATCAGACTTTTGAAAGGCTCGGCGATCCTAACAGTATAACAGTTGATGTCAGAATTGTTTCGGCAACAAATCACAACCTTAATTCACAGGTTAAAAAAGGATCATTCAGGGAAGATCTTTTATACCGCATCAATCTCATACAGATTGAAGTTCCGCCTCTCAGGAAAAGAACAGGCGATATACCACTTCTTGCGTCATTTTTTATTGAACAGGCATCTAAAACATATTCAATTCCTCANAGAGAATTATCAAAGGAAGCTAAAGAATGGTTAAGCAACCAACCCTGGCCGGGAAATATCAGGGAACTTAAAAACATCCTTGAGAGAACCCTGTTGCTCGCAAAAGGGGATGAGATAAAGCCAGACGACTTTTTAATGGCCCTGAGACCCGGAAGCACTTCTGATCCCATTACGGCTTCAGGGACTCTTGATGAAATGGAGAAACAGATGATAATTAATGCTATTGATGAAAGTGGAGGCAACTTGACACGCTCATCGGAAAAGCTTGGAATAAGCAGGGCAACACTATACCGCAAAATGGAAAAGCACGGAATACATTACGACAGAAATGAGTAAAAGATGGACATTTATCTGGTTNACTTTTATTTTTGCGCTTTTTCTTANACTGGCAATATATTGCTTTCATAAAAAACATCCNATACTTCTTGTTGCATCCGAACTCACNATTCCAATACTGTTTGGAGTTACAATCCTGATCATCCTTAATACATTAAAACCAATCAGCAGCATTGGAAGAAGTCTCAATCTNATTAAGGAAGGTGATTTCAACATCACTATGAATAAGACCGGAAACTCAGATGTCGATAAAATCATTGAAGTCTATAATTCAATGATTATCCGATTACGAGAAGAACGACTGTCGGTAAGAGAAAAAAACCAGTTTCTCGATCTTCTCATTGATTCATCCCCGCTTGGCATAATAATACTGGATCTCGATGACAGGATCCTTGACATAAATAATAACGCTCTTCGCATACTCGGATTGTTACCTGAGAATTATAAGACTAAGTACCTGAAAGAACTAAACAGCAGTCTGGCTTCTGAAATTTCAAAGATTGAATACGAAAAAAAGCAATTGGTAATACTGACTGACGGTCAGAAATACCTCTGCAGGAAATTATTCTTCATGGACCATGGCTTTAAACATCCTTTTTATATTATTGAGGAATTCACTGAAGAAATAAGAAAGGCAGAAAGAGAGGCATATGGTAAACTGATCAGAATGATGGCCCATGAAGTAAATAATACAATTGGGTCAGTAAACTCAATAATGTCAAGTATTAGTTCAAACCCTGAATCATTCGTAAGTTCTGATAAAGACGAAATTGTAAAAATGCTTGGAATTGCAATACAGCGCAACTACCAGATGAACAGATTTATGCAGAACTTTTCAAATGTAGTTAAGCTTCCGTTGCCTGAAAGGGAGAAGATGGATCTCAATGACTCTTTAAAACTGGTCATTGAGTCATTCAGCTCAGAAATGAAGGAAAAGAATATTTCAATTGAAATGAATCTGGATAAAGGTTCAACTTTAATAATTGCTGACCGCAGCCAGATGGAACAGGTATTCCTGAACATAATAAAAAATTCAAAAGAGGCAGTAGGGAACAATGGTCATATATATGTTTCAACAAAAGCTAATCCACTAACAATTGTGTTTGGGGATAATGGTCCCGGACTTACGAAGGAAGTTGCTGAAAAGATTTTCACACCTTTCTTCTCAACAAAACCAGGAGGGCAGGGCATTGGTCTGACTCTCGTTCAGGAAATTTTGACAAATCACGGATTTGCTTTCACATTCAGCAATAAGGCAGAGGGTGGAACAGAATTTATTATTTTCGCACACAGTTAGGATTTTCCAGTTGCAACCAAAACAAACCTTTTTAATTATTGTATTTATATAGGTTTCATTCTTCATCAACGGAAGAATGGCTTATGAATAAATATTGAATAAATGGACGAAAAGGACCTGCTGGAAAGAATAAGACTCGAACCCGGATTATTTGCCGAGTTATTCAAACTCTACTATAAACAGATTTTTGGCTATATTCTCAGGAGAACAGGCGACTTTGATGATACTGCAGATATAGCTGCTGAAGTCTTTACAAACGCTTTCAGACATATCCGTAGTTTTAAGTATACCGGCATATCGGTGAAAGTATGGCTTTACAGGATTGCAACGAACCAGGTCAATCTTTATTTCAGGCACCGCAAAAAGCATAGTCAGCTTTTTGAACAGCTTCATGATGAGAATAAAGAGACTTTTGAAAACTACATTTCGGAGGACAGAAAGGAAATAGAAGCAGAACTTGAAAAACATGAACAATTCATGTCATTGCTGAGAGCGTTAAAAACTCTCCCGATAAAATATCAGGAGGTTATTTCATTAAGATATTTTGAAGGAAAAGAGAATAAGGAAATAGCTGAAATTCTTGACATTAATGAAGGAACTCTAAAATCGTTAATATCAAGAGGGCTGGAAAAACTCAGACAAAAGTGCAACCCGGAATAACTTTAATCATTATTGGATATGGAAACAGATAAATTTGAAGAAAGGATCAGAGACATGGAAAAACCGGAAGTATCAGATCTAAAACATGAAGATCTTTTATCGGTAGCAATAATAAATGCCAGAGGAAAATCCTTAGTCAGCTGGTGGTGGATAAGTATTCCTCTGTTCATTATTTTGATGCTTCTTATGAAAAGCTCTTATAATCCAGGTACTACTTTTATGTCAAATATCAATGAATTGAAGGCAACTGACAAATATATTTCACTCCTTTTTTTCCTCATTTCGCCACTGCTGCTTATTATCGTTAATGCCTTTACTATAAGAAATATATATCTGCTTGCCGGAAAACCTAAAGCGTTCAGCTTTTCTGAGGAAATCTGGTTCTGTGTACTGAATATTGCACTCGCAATTTTTATTATAATTATTTACATACTCTAAAAAAATATATATGAACTTTCCGTGGTTTAGACGATATGGAATACTTTTTCTTCCGGTTAAAATAGCCGGATGGATAATATTCCTTGCAGGTTTAGCTTTTGCAGTGTATTCATTCCGTGATATTGACAGCAGGTCACATTCTGTCAGCGATACTCTGATCAATTTTGTATTTATGCTGCTGATAATAGGAGCAGTCTATTCGCTGATTGCATATCTGACAAGCAGGAATACCCCCCGAACCCACTGAATGGGGGATCGGGGGGTAATATCTATAGTGCAAACCAGTAGGAAAATTTGATTAAAAACACGTTACGCGGCGTTTCGCCAAAAAGTTTCCTGATATCATTTCCATATGAGAACAATCCGTTAATATCAGAACTCGTTCTGCCCTGCGACCATACAAGATATATAGTTGATCCAGGCAAATATTCCCATCTGACAACCAGATTGGAACGAAATTGCCTGAAATTGAAATCAGGATTTGAAATAGTCACATTGGAGATTCCATCGTTGATTGTATAGAAGTTTGCTTCCTGACTGAATATTATTTCTTCTGAAGTAAATGTATGGAAACGCTCTCTGAACCTTTCAGCTTTTGGCTGTGTAATTTCTTTGAAATCACTGTATTTGCCGGCTGAAACAAAAGGCTGACCATAGTATTCTATACTCAACTCAGGATTTATTGTATAGTTAATTCTGAAAGTTAATCCAAGTGTCTTCTGATCTAATTTAGCGAAAAGATAAGCTGGATTATCACTTGTCCCCACTGTACTCACATATTGCAGCTCCTGGTGTTGAATACCATAGTCAGGATCAATCGATATTGACAGTGAATTTGTCGGTCTGTAATTAATTTCGCCATAATATTCATGACCTCTTGAACTCATTGCGTCGCCTGATCCGTGATAATTGCCAAGGAAAAATGACAGTTTTTTCGAGTAATCGGTTCCCAGATTTAAGTTGAAGCTCTGGTTTCCTGGCAGGATAAACGATGGTCCCCCGCGTAGCAATGTTGTAGATGTGTTCTCACTCTGCCTGTTAAATTGTCCGTTTAGTCTCCATTTATTCTTGAACTGGGAGTTAAAGTTAATATTGGTATTTGTAGATAACAATTTACCACCAAAGTTCCAGTACATCCAGTAATTTGTGTTCAGGTAGAAGTTATTTAAGATCCAGAAAGGATTACGCATATAATATGCCACCCAGGTTCCGTGATGAATAACATCAGAGTATCTCATGTACCCTATGTCATTGAATTCCAGCCCAGGAGATCTTAAGGTAACACTGGTTTCAAATTGCAGTCTCTTTTTACTGGTTTTTCCAAATTTTACTGTTCCTCCGTAACCGGAAAGTGATGTCAAAGTTGAATCAACTGAATGGTATTTTGAATCAGGCCGCTGATAGTACCGTGCTGATGAGGTTTGCGCCAGGGTTATTGAAATTGGTTTCCCCTTAATCTTGCTGAACTCGGCATTTCCCGCAATATACCATGTTCTTTCTTTCCAGCTATGCTGAAAATCGATCCCGGCTGTATAAGCTGCAGAATGAAGAAAATCAAGAGTCGGGGAATTTATATCTCTGTTTACCGCAGTAACCATTGCACCCAGAATTGTCTGTCCTTTATTAAAGTCCTGCTGAACCCTTCCCAAAAAATAATTTGTAAGAGGCTCAACGGTCTCTTTCCGCCGGACTCCTGCACTGTCAATCAGTGCATCTTCCCTTGATGTAAGACTCTCAAGAATTCCTACTGATAATCCTTTCTTTGTTTTACCCGAAATCTTCATTGCACCAAGTATCGTTGTCGATTCCGGCATCCTCACATATTCATTTGCGCCCGTGTTTGGATAATATTGCGGATATCTTCCTATTCGCCTTGAGTAAAACAGGTTGTCGGCATACATATTATGGATCACTATTGTCTGATTTGGAGAAAACTGATAAATATTGGAACCTTCAACAAAGAAAGGACGCTTTTCAGAGAAATAGGATTCAAACGCTGTCAGATTGACCTCCGAAGGGTCAGCTTCAACCTGGCCAAAATCAGGATTTATTGTAAAGTCAAGGGTAAAATCATTTGTAAGACCAATCTTGCCGTCGAGACCGGCAGATATTTTTGAAAGCTTTCCTGTATTGAAAGGGTCTCCGTCAACTTTTTTGAACCTTTCTGTACGTGCAACCGAATAGGGCATCAGTTCGATCTGCGGCTTGGGTTTGATGTTGTTGATTCCATGCAATTCTCCGAACAGATGAACTACTCCTGGTGATCCTTTCGGTATATATTGCCATTGCGAACGTTCCTGCAGACGAAAAATGTTACGTGTTACCTGGAGGCCCCAGATCTGCTGATCCTTTTTACCGAAACGCAACTGGCTTAGTGGGATCTTCATCTCAGCACACCAGCCTATGTCATCTATCGAAGTCTTCATGTACCAGATAGGATTCCAGTTATCATCCTCATTATTGCCATCTTCAGAGATAGCAGCATCGCTCTTGGCACCTGATGCAGAAGCACAGAAGAGAAAATCTGTCTGCTTGTCAAAGTGACTGTCAAGTTCAACAAAAATCATATCTCCGTTGAAATTGTCTCTCCTTGACATAATTCTGCTGATCTTATCGGGGAGAGAATCATATGCACGAATGAATAAATAAACATTATCATTATCGTACAGTACTTTAAATTCAGTCTGCTGTGAAGGAGGCTTGTTTTCCACTGGCTGAAGCTGGGTAAAATTACCGGTCCATTCCACAGATTTCCAGCAATCATCATTCCCAAGTCCGTCAATTACAGGTGCTATCCTGGCAAAAGCAGTTGAATATGTTCTTTTTATAATTGTGGAGTCTGCTGATTTGGCATATAAGCCGGTAATCAGGAAAGTCAGAAACAGGGTAAGTATTATTCTTTTTAAAACAATATATTTCATAAAATCAGATTGTTAAGGTAGTTCACTAAAAATGCATTTACAACACTGGTAACGCCCGGAAGGCTTAAGGGTTACACAATACTATTAAAAGACTAGATGCAATAATTAAAGCTGCATTTGTATAAGAATTTATTTTGCTTTGTACCTGGCATATATCACCACGCCCTCCTGATGTCTCACACCTTGTTCTTCAAGTTGAATTACTCTGCCTTTCTGAAAAATATGTCACCACTGATGGTTTCGAGTCGGATAAGATCCCCTCCATTATTCAGCTTTTGCTGTATTTTCATCGGAATACTGCTATGCTTCTTGTCCATACTGATTGCATGATTTGAATACATCGAACCGGAAATAGTAGAAAAATCGAGGTCCGCCTGCTTATTTGAAGGTTCTGACAGATCGATGTAACCGCTTATCGATTTAACCTTCATCTCCTTCGTTCGCCCGGTTATAGTGACATTGCCGTCTATTGTTTCAACCAATAATTTTGCATTATCAGGGATGAAAACCTCCCAGTATATATCTGTCTCATTGCAGCAATTTTTCTTTCCCTTAAAGTATTTTTCCCTGAAATTTGCGTTAACTGCAACCTGATTTCCGGATTCATCAAAAGATGTCTGATATGCTTCGTTATCTTTATTATCATTAACATTTACAGAAGCTTTTACATACACCTCATTCTTATTCCATGTTTGAATCTTAATGGAATCAGCTATTTGAATTTTTAAAGAGACCGACTCTTTTCCAGAGAAATTCATATGTTTTTCGATGATCTGCTGTGCTTCCATTGAGACACAGCAAAGCAACACTACAACTAAAATTGTAATCCTTTTCATAATAGTAAGTATTTATGATTGGTTATAGAAGATTGCTGATTGCGGATTTCGGATTGATGATTTCGGATTGACTTATGTCATTTTAAATCCCCAATCCGCAATCCGAAATCCAAAATCTGAAATGCCTAGTTTCCTTTTCTCAGGTAGATATTGCCGCTGACGCTGCCAATTGCAAATTTGAAACCTCCTCCGTTAAGCGAGTAGTTGGTTTCATTTCCGCCAACCTTCTTAAGGTTTTTCTGACTCTCTGAAAAATCGAAATCGGAATAGATAGCACCCGACACTACCCTTAATTCAAGATCGGTGGCTGTCTTCACAGGAAGTGTTATATCTACGTCACCACTGATAGAGTTGACTGAAGATGCTTTTGAAGTATTGATGCTGCTATATGTGATATTTATATCACCACTGATAGTTGAAAGCACCAGGGGGCCTGTTACCTGCATCAGGTCGATATTATGACAGTTCTTTATAACTATCTCGTTCTTCATGTTTTTAATTGCAATTTCATTGTTCCTTTCGCATCCGCTTGTGACTTCGATTGACATGTTTTCAGGAACCTTTATTTTGTATTCACCGCCCCTTGTAAATGGAAGAAGACATGTAATTGTGATAAGATTATCGATCTTCTGGACATCAAGGCCAATCCCTGTATTATCTGTCCCTGCAGGGAATATTGGCTTGAGTCCTTTTGCTTTTGCAGGAGGAGTGAGATCCTCTGAAGTCGATGTAATAATTATTTCAGATCCGTTATAACCTTCTATTGGCAGTGAATCCGAGAAATCCTTAAGGATCAGCCGGCCATCCTTTGTGTTAGCGACCTGAATTTTGTATTCCTGAGCAGATAATGTACCTGCCATAATTAAGAAGCATAATGTTATAATACTGATTTTCATTGTTTTCATGGCTATTTTTAATTTTTAATTAATGTTTGCGATCAGTCGGACCCGGAATCTGAATGATCTATTTTAACTGAATTCAATTCTTTCTAAATTTTTAAATGAGAACCCTAAGGCTGTTTTCTGCAACAGCTCTGACCTCTTTCAATGTGTTTTTATTTGAGATGATCTCCTGTATAGGTCTTAAAGCGCTTTTCTCCTTTTTCTCCGCCAGAATATTTATAAGTGTGACCTGGAGAATAGGATCGTTTTGGAGCGATAGAGATTTAACCAGCGAGTCACAAACCAAACGCTGACTGGTGAACCTGGAAAGTGCATATGCAGCCGCCATTCTTACGTTCACATTCTTATCTGTGTTAAGGGTTTTTACAAGCGCATCAATAATATTCTGATCGGGATTATCCAGATCTTCCGCATATCTTACCGCCTGGATCCTGTCGCTCGATGATTCTTCCCTTAGCATTGTGAACATTGTAGCTTTCTTCAGGTCGGAAATCTCTGTATGAAGCTGTTTCAATTCATTTGCAGCATAGGAATTATTTATACTNCCATGCATCAGAAGGCCTAATAGAGTCCCCGTAATAAGAAGTGCAATCCCTGCTGCAACCCTGTATTGTCTGAGAGAATACCAGGGAGAAACCGGCTCTGTGATAGAGAATACAGGTTTTTCCTCCTGCTTTTTAATCTGGTTGTGGAGCATATGATAGAAGTTGATCCTGAGGGTTTCATCAGGTTGTTCCATTTCCTCACCAGATATCCTGTTGAGAACCTTTTGAGTCTCATTTAATTCATCAAGACATGCCTCACAGCTTTCAAGATGCTTTTCAATTTCGATATTTCCAGCTTTATCCAGAACCTTATCGAGATAATCGATCATTAAAATCTGAACCTCCTCACATTTCATGGCTCGTATATTATAATTGTTTGAAATAAACTCCCCTTAATTGTTTAATTGCCCTGTGCATCGCAACTTTTATGGCAGGTACTGACTGATTAATGATTTGTGAAATTTCTTCATATTTAAGTCCCTGATACCTGCTTAATATTATTATCTCCCTCTGTTCAAGACTGAGAGCTGATATTGCTTTCTCCAATCTTTCATAATCCTCTTCCGGAAATCCGTCTGTTTCTTCAGTCACATCAACCGGATATGTTTCTGTTCGCTGGAAGAGTTCTCCAGTTCTTTTCTCTTCTTTGCAGTAATCGATATGAAGATTCCTTGCCATTTGAAACATCCACGATTTAACGCTCAGTTCGCTTTTGTATGTGTTTTTATATCTTATCATTCTGAAAAACAGGTTCTGTGTTAAATCCTGACTTACTATCCTGTTCCTTGTAAGCTTGAGAAAGAAATTATAGAGCCTGACATTATACCGCTCAAACAGAACCGACATATCTTCAAGATTGCCTTCCTTCACACGCTGCATTATTATTTCATCCGGAGTATCAGCCACAACTCTTTTTTTTCGTTCTCGTATTGATTACTTGTAAAGTTACAAATGGTTACAGCGAAAATCAGTTTTTTTTCTTTGATACTTCAGAAAAAATGACTGAACATCTCACTAATGACTTATATATTAATTACTTATACAAATAAAAAAAACCACGTATAAGCGTGGTTTTTCAATAATCTAAAGAGAAAAGGTAATTAATGACTTACTTCTTAAATATCTTCTCAAAGAAAACTTTCATATCATTCCATGAATCCCTGTCAGCATCGGCATTATATGCAATCGGCATGTTAAAATCCTTACCCGTTTTTGTGGCATCAGGGTTTGTGAAAGCATGAGTCGCATTCGGATAAATTTTCAGGGTATTTTCAATTCCGACAGAATCCAGCTTGTGTTTCAGACCCTCCGCATCTTTCTGGGTAACAAACTGATCTATTGCCCCATGACATACAAGAACTTTAGCTTTTAACAGACTCTTATCAACCGGTACACCACCCAGACCACCATGAAAACTAACCACCCCCTTCAGATTGGCTCCCAGCTTTGCATAATTAAGCACAACATAACCACCGAAACAATATCCTATAGCGGCTAAATTAGCCGGGTCAGTCTGAGAATACTCCTTAAGCTTCTTTTCTGCTGACTCCAGCCTGGTCTTCACCAGATTCGGATCCTTATAAAATGGTGCGGTAAATTTCTGGGCATCAGCAGGATTTGCTGCTACCTTTCCGTCTCCGAACATATCAGCAGCCATAGCAATATATCCCAGTTCTGCGAGCTTTCTTACACGCATCTTTGCATAGTCATTAAGGCCCCACCATTCGTGTACAACAAGAATTGCCGGCCTCTTTCCTTTAACATTATCATCCCAGGCTACAAAACCTTTCAATGTAGCCCCGTCAGATGTATAGGTAACTGTTTCTTCCTTTATATTAGGTGTAGTACCTGCCGGACGTCCGATTGCAGATGTACCAATCATGGTTAAGAATATTAAAATTACTTTTGAAATAGCTGTATTTTTCATTATTTAATGTTTTAAATTGAGAAATTATCTGATTTGTTAAACAAAAGATCACCTGAAAGGTTTAATTCTTACATCATCAATAAATGATTATATTATTGTGAATGAGAACTGAACTTCGGATTATTTTTACTCTTTCTTAAAAATCAAACACAGCAAAACAAATGGAAATATCACGGTTTGTGCTGGCTTCAAGGCCCTTAGGAATACCGACTACTGGTAATTTCAGAATGGAAAAAGCTACTATAGATGAAATAAAAGAGGACGAAGTATTACTTAAACACTGGTACATTTCTGTCGATCCGTATATGCGTGGCAGGATGAATAGTGTAAAGTCGTATGCAGCTGCATGGGAAGTTGATCAACCGGTCAGCGGTGGAGTTGTGGCAAAAGTGGTTGACAGTAAAAGTAAACTGCTTAAAAAGGGAGATACTGTTGTTGGAAACCTGCCATGGGCTACTTATAGTATTGAAAAAGCTGACAAGCTCAAGAAAGTTGATGTAAGTAATGTACCCCCGGGTTATTATCTTGGTGTGCTTGGAATGCCGGGGATTACTGCATATGTCGGGATGATGGAGATCTGTAAGCCCGTAAAAGGAGAGACGGCAGTTATTTCAGGAGCATCAGGTGCTGTAGGAATTGTTGCCGGACAGATTGCACGGATTCAGGGATTGAGAGTAATAGGCATAGCAGGATCTGATGAAAAATGCTCCTTGTTAAAACAACAGTTCGGATTCGATGAAGCAATTAATTATAAGACGTCAAAATCACTGCGGAAAGATATAGCATTGTTATGTCCGGAAGGTATTGATATCTATTTTGACAATGTAGGAGGAGAGGTCACTGAGGCAGTGGCTTCAAGTCTCGATTTTCATGCAAGAATAGCTCTGTGCGGACAGATATCACAATATAATAATACAAAACCCTATATCGGTTATTCAATATTGCCGCATCTTCTGACACGAAGTGTTATGATGCAGGGATTTATTGTGAGTAACTACCCTCAATTATTTGAAATTGCCATTTCACATCTGACGAAATGGCTCAGTGAGGGAAAACTAAAATATACAGAGACCGTTATAGAGGGATTCGATAAACTGCCTGAAACTTTTCTGGGATTATTCAGCGGTATAAATCAGGGCAAACTACTGGTAAAGGCAGATTAATTCTGTCCTATTAATATTAAATATAACAATTTATAACGTTTTGTGTAAAAGCTATTTATGCACAAAGTCATCGACGGCTGAAAGGAATAATTTCGGCTGGTCTACAAAGGTCATATGCCCGCTCTTTGGCAGGATCACAAGTTTTGAACCGGAAATCAATTTATTCATCTCCTGCGAAATTGACGGAGCACATTCATCATTGTCACCGACTGTAATAAGAGTGGGAACTTTGATGGTAGACAACCTGTCGCTATATTCAACAGATGTGAGATTACCATCTATAATATATTCACCGTCTGATCCCCACATCTCTCTGTAAAGATCCCAAGACATGTTCCCGTTTCCGACAGGGTCGTAATTCGGATCGGGATTATTCTGATACAGATATGGGAAATAACCTTCTCCCCAGGCTGCAATCATATATTCTGACGTGTAACGGTTCTTTTCATACTGCATTCCATGACTATACAAACCTTCTTTCTCCATTTTCTCAATCCTTGCCAGCAATTCCGGCGACATCTTGTCTTTTATATTTTTAAGAGCGACATTCATAGCTTTTGTACTGTGAAAAGTGCTGCATAAAATGAGATGGGAGAGGTTTGCCTGATATTTCAGAGCATAAGCTTCCGCAAGGACTCCACCGCAAGAGTGTCCCAGAAGGCTGATCTTACCCAGGTTTAGTTTCTGCCGGACTATTTCCACATCCTCAATCATATTTTCAACAGTATAATCAGATGTCTTATCACACTTCTGTGATCTTCCTGACCCCCTCTCATCGATGAATATTAATTTGTTTGTACGGGCCAGCGGAAGAAGGTATGGAAGGAAATAGTCGTGCGATGCGCCTGGTCCGCCATGCAGAATAAACAGTGGTTCTCCCGACCCCAGCACTTTATAATAAATTAATACATCATTTGCATCAACAAAGCCCTCTTCCAGCCTGTATATTCCTGAAGCATCAGCGACAGAAGATAATTTGTTATCAGTTGTCGCTCTGCATCCATAGAATAATATCAGGATGGCAGAAATGGTGATCAGATTTAATTTTTTCATTTTTATAAGTATTTAATGCAGGAAGAAGTTACATTGTTTAGAAGTCAATTCAAATTTAACAAGAATGTTTAAAATCTGTCTCGTGGAAATAACATTGTTTTTGTTGTTTATTACCGATTCAGATATTTATAAAAAATATTTTAAATGTCGGGCTTCCTATAACAATTGAAAATGGTAAATTAACACTAAGATTCAAGGGTGTGAAATTTTGTTTATAAAGTGCAGAACAGAATCAGTTACGGTTTGTTGAATCTCCTGACGGAGTCGGTTAATTCTGGTGAGGTTCTGACTGATGTGCAAATTTTTGAGTTATAATAACAAGTTATATATGAGAATTACTTCTATATTTTTATTATTTCTTCTTTTTTCTGCTCAGGTCAAATCTCAGGATAAGAGAGCACGGGAACTAGGAATTCCAATGGATGGAACAACAGGCCATTATAATGCCATAACTGATGTAAAAGGCGTGCTGGTTGGATACGCTACACTCATAAGTGGTGAAGGAAAGCTTGTGGTTGGCTCAGGCCCGGTACGGACAGGAGTAACTGCTGTTCTTCCGCGCGGGAAAAAATATGATCCCGTCTTCGCTGGATGGAATACACTGAACGGCAATGGCGAGATGACCGGAACTACCTGGGTAGAAGAATCAGGGTTTCTCGAAGGTCCTGTAATGATTACTAATACTCATAGTGTAGGTCTAGTAAGAGATGCGGTGATAGAATGGGAATACAAAAATAATATCTTCGATCCCCTTCCCGACGAACCTGATATCTTCTGGGCATTACCTGTGGTTGCTGAGACTTACGATGGTGACCTGAACGACATCAATGGGTTTCACGTAAAAAAAGAGCATGTATTTGAAGCCCTGGAGAATGCTAAATCAGGTGAAGTCGAAGAAGGAAATGTTGGTGGCGGAACCGGCATGATATGTCACGACTTTAAGGGAGGAACAGGTACCTCCTCAAGGATAATCAACATAGAAGGCAAAGACTATACAATCGGAGTCCTTGTCCAGACTAATTACGGAACAAGAGAGTCGCTGGTTGTTGCCGGGGTGCCTGTGGGTAAGGAAATAACTGATCTTATGCCTGAAATTGATAAAATTAAAAGTACAAAGGACCATGGATCAATAATTGTTATCGTTGCTACAGACGCACCGCTTCTGCCACACCAGCTTAAAAGAATAGCCAGACGAGTTCCGATGGGTATAAGCAGGGCAGGCGGGTACGCCAGTGATAGTTCCGGTGATATCTTTATTGCGTTTTCTACAGCAAACAGCGGAGCGGCAAGCAGAGTATCCAACCAGCAGATTACAATGCTGCCAAATGACCAGATGTCGCCACTTTTCGAAGCAACAGTACAGGCTACCGAAGAAGCCATAATAAACGCAATACTTGCGGCCAAGACTATGGTGGGTAAGAATAATTCAACAGTTTATGAGCTGCCTGTAGACAGGCTGCTTGAAATTTTAAGAAAATATAACAGGATAAAATAAAAGAATTTCACTTTCATTCACTAAACAGGCATTACAATGAAAATAAAGACATTGCTCGTTCTCTTTATAACTTCCTTTCTTTCTAATACGGCAATCGCCCAGGTTAAGATCATTCCCATCTGGCCAGGCATGGCACCAGGTTCTGAGAACATGTCTCAGAAAGAGGTTCAATACCTCAATGACCAGAATCAGCAGATGATCAGGAATGTTGTTAATCCAACTGTGACCTGCTATTTTCCTGATCCTTCAATTGTAACAGGAACTGCTGTTATAGTCGCACCTGGCGGAGGTTTCAGGTTTCTTTCATGGCAAACTGAGGGCACAATGGTTGCTGAATGGCTTGTAAAACATGGAGTTGCAGCATTTGTACTTAAATATAGGGTTGTAGATACTGGTGCCACTCAAGAGGAATTCCAAAAGGCTCTTATTGAACTATTTCAGGAAATAAGCGCTGAAACAAACCCTGATAGATCCACTAAATCTGATGGAAGCTTTCATGCCAGCAGTAAGTTTATTGAAGCTGAAATACTAGGGCAGGAGGATGGCAAACAGGCTGTCAGAACAGTAAGAAACCATGCTGCTGAATGGGGAATTAAACCTGATCGGATAGGCATAATGGGCTTCTCAGCCGGAGGAATGGTTGCATTAAGGACTTCACTTCTGTTTGACGCAGAAAGCCGTCCTGATTTTGCATGTATGATCTATGCACCATGGACTGGCGGAACTGTGCCTGATAATGCTCCGCCTGTATTTGTACTTGCTGCAGGTGACGATAAGCTGGCTGCCTCTGGGAGTGTACAGACATATAATCTATGGAAGTTGGCAGGACTTGATGCTGAACTTCATCTTTATTCCAAAGGAGGACATGGCTTCGGAATGCAAAAGAGAGGATTACCTGTTGATAACTGGATTGAAAGATTTGGCGATTGGATGACAGCTCATAATCTCATGGGCCAATCAGGAACTGCCAGATAAATACAAATTAGCAGAACCGTAATTATCAGAAAATGGTCAGAATATTAAAAGCTGCTTTAGTTGCTTCTGTAGCATGTTCAACTTTCTTATCAGGCTGCCGGAATCAGCCTGTTGTCACAGGAAGTATGCAACATTCACAAATACCTGCTGAAGTTGCTCATGCAGCTATTGGCCAGTTAATTACTTATGCTGAATTAAATGCCACTTCTGCATTCCAGATTAAAGCCTCGATAAAAACTCCTTCAACCGGGTATATTGATAAGGTTCTTGTATACCAGGGAGATATTGTCTCGGAGAATCAGGTATTATTCGAAATCAGAACGAAGGAGTCAATGGCGCTTAACGGGAAATCACTCGATTCTCTTAAATTTAATGGAACTGTAGAGGTAAAAGCAGCTTCAAAAGGTATTGTTTCAGCGCTGGAACATTCCCAGGGTGATTATGTATCAGAAGGCGACCAGTTGTGTCAGTTAGCTATTCCTGAAAGTTTCGTCTTCATACTTGAAGTGCCTTTCGAATTATCGCATCTTATAAAAATAAACAGTACATGCACTTTAGTGCTGCCTGACAGTCAGTTAATTAATGGAATTATCAGGTCAGAATTGCCTGCCATGACGGGTAACTCACAAGCAGTAAAGTATATTGTCAATCCGTCATCAGGTAAAATGCTGCCAGAGAACCTCTCTGTAAAAGTAAGGATAGTAAAGGACTCTCTGAAAGATGCTGTCAGCCTGCCAAAATCATCTGTTCTTACAAATGAAACTATGCATGACTTCTGGGTAATGAAACTTGTAAATGATTCAATGGCTGTTAAAGTACCTGTAAGAACCGGGATTATCTCAGGTGACAGGGTGCAGATTAAGGAACCTCTGTTCAGTCCGGCTGACAGGTTTTTAACTTCCGGTAACTATGGTCTGGGAGACACGGCTTACATCAGGATTCTTAAATCCACTTTGAATGGACAATAGAAGTTACTACAGTTTTTTCTTCAAGCCTATTCTTTTTGTATTGATAGCATTCCTGCTCTGGGGAATCTATTCCTACAGGAACATGCAGACATCACTTTTCCCCGATGTCACTTTTCCTAAAATCACAATTATAGCCGACAATGGAGAACAGCCTGTTGACAAAATGATGATCACAGTTACAAAACCGCTTGAAATTGCAATAAAAAGAGTCAATGGAATAACCACAGTCAGAAGCACAACCAACAGAGGCAGCTGCACAATAGATGCGTTTTTTGACTGGAATTCAGATATTAATCTTGCCAAAACTCAACTTAATGAACGCATTAATGAGATAAAGAATATACTTCCTCCAACAGTAAATATAGTGGTCGAAGCTATAAGCCAGTCGATCTACCCTGTAATAGGATATACGATAGAAAGTGAAAAATATGGTCAGATAGAACTTAAAAATACAGCACTTTTTACAATACGGCCCCAGTTTGCCCAGGTTCCGGGAATTTCCAATGTAATTGTCAGAGGCGGAAAGACCAAGGAACTTGTTATTTCACTTATTTCGTCAAAAATGATCTCCCTTGGTCTGACTCCCCAGGAAATTATTAACGCTCTCGGAAATACCAATTTCATTGAATCCAGCGGACTGCTTTCGAACTATCGCCGTTTGTATCTTGCGCTGACTGATACGCGTTTTAAGAATATTGACGATCTGAAAAATGCAGCAATAAGAAATGATGGCCACAGGATAATCAGACTCGGGGATGTGGCAACTATT
>JGI20214J51650_10000471_pt1 | contig 24746 bp, 21 predicted proteins | sample WetSurMetagenome_FD_51650 | JGI IMG/M metagenome (IMG submission 51650) | reverse complement strand
GTCTGCGTCGCAGCGGCCGATGGCAAGGCTGATCTCTCCCGCAACCTCTTTCATGGGGCCCGAGACGAGCGCGATATATTTTCTGCTTATGGTTCGGTCCCTGAATTGCTCTGTAAGGTTGTAGTATGCCGCGTCGTCCAGCGCAACAACCATCACCCCCGATGTGTCTTTGTCCAGCCGGTGCACGACCCCCGGCCTCAGCCCCCCGCCTATGGAAGCGAGTTTCTGCGCGTGGTGGGCCAGGGCATTCATAAGCGTGCCTGCCGAATGGCCGCAGGCCGGATAAACGACCATGCCCGCCGGTTTATCGATGACCGCCAGATATTCGTCCATGAACAGGATTTTTAGTGGAATATCTTCTGCTGTGAGCTCAGTCCCGGTCTCGTGATGAACGGCAACCTCGACTATGTCCTGCTCCCGCACCTTGTAATTCGGATCTTCGGCCCTGTTATTGACTATGATATTCCCGGATTTAATCAGCTTCAAAACCTGGGAACGCGTTATCCCGGATATTTCCGACACGAAGATGTCGAGCCTCTTTGCTGCGTCTTCGGAAGCGACCGTATGCTTCTGAATCTCTGCGGATGAAGGTTTGTTTTGTCTTTCCATAATTTACAAATAGTATATCAGAGTGATAAAATTCAGATTCGATAAATAGGGCAATTATACATAATTATTTGTGAATGCAGGATTTCGGAAAAGCGCAATATTGTTGATATTTAAGCAATTTTATACATGACAATCTATTGTTTGCGCATCAGGAGGACCGGGTGAAATTAAATGAGATGACTGTTGTCGGGTTGCGAAAACTGCTCGACAAGCGCGAGATCAGTGTTAAAGAGGCGCTTGATGATGTTTATGCGCGTATTGACTCGGTTGAAGACCGGGTCAGGGCGTTTATTACGATCACCAGGGATGAGGCATACAAGAGCGCTGATCGCGCCCAGGAGGCGCTTGATTCGGGCATGGGCTCTCTTCTTACCGGTATACCTGTTGCGGTAAAGGACAATATGTGCACAAAGGGGATTTTGACCACCTGCGGGTCAAAGATCCTGCATAATTTTGTTCCGCCTTATGAGAGCACGGTCACTTCCAAATTGAAGGCGCAGGATTATGTAATTGTCGGCAAGGCCAACATGGATGAGTTCGCAATGGGGTCGTCTACTGAGAATTCGAGCTCTCATACAACGAGGAACCCCTGGGACATTGACTGCGTGCCTGGCGGCAGCAGCGGCGGTTCGGCTGCAGCGGTTGCCGCAGGAGAATGTATTGCCGCGCTCGGTTCGGACACGGGAGGCTCCATCAGACAGCCTGCCGCGCTTTGCGGGATAGTCGGACTGAAGCCGACTTACGGACGGGTTTCGAGATACGGTCTTGTGGCCTTTGCCTCATCACTCGACCAGATCGGTCCGCTTACAAAGGATGTGACCGACTCGGCTGCCATGCTCAATGTAATTGCAGGACATGACCCCCTGGATTCCACCTCCGCCCCTATTGCAACCCCTGATTTCATGGCCTCTCTCGGGACGGAAATAAAGGGGCTCCGTATAGGCATACCGAAGGAATATTTCATAGAGGGTATCGATGGCGATGTGAGCCGGGCGGTGAACGACGCGATCAGGAAACTCGAATCCCTCGGGGCAGAGGCAATTGAGGTGTCGCTTCCGCATACGGAATACGCGACGGCGACATACTATATTCTCGCCACGTCTGAGGCTTCATCGAACCTTGCCAGATACGACGGCGTCAAGTACGGGCTGAGGGAAACAGGGAAGGACCTGCTCGACATGTATATGGATACAAGGGCAAAGGGCTTCGGCCCGGAAGTTAAGCGGAGGATCATGCTCGGCTCTTACGCCCTTTCTTCCGGCTACTATGACGCGTATTATAAAAAGGCCCAGCAGGTAAGGACATTGATCAAGAACGACTTCGATGAGGCATTTAAGGCAGTCGATGTAATAGTGACTCCCACTTCTCCGACGCCTGCGTTCAGGGTGGGGGAAAAGGCTGCTGATCCCCTCCAGATGTACCTTTCGGACATCTTTACCATCTCGGTGAATCTGGCCGGGGTCCCCGCAATCTCCATCCCGTGCGGCTTCAGCTCAGGCAATCTGCCGGTCGGGCTCCAGATTATCGGGAGGCATTTTGAGGAGGAGGCCATCCTTAAAACAGCCTATGCCTACGAACAGTCCACGGAATGGCATTTGAGGAGGGCGGCGTTATGAAGAACAGCGCGGACGCAATATTGAAAAAGTATGAGGTCGTCATCGGGCTCGAAGTCCATGCGCAGCTGCTTACCGACACCAAAATATTCTGCCGCTGCTCGACAAAATTCGGCTCTGAACCGAACACCCAGACCTGCCAGGTCTGCACGGGCATGCCCGGCGTGTTGCCGGTAGCCAACAAAAAGGCGATCGAGTATGCGATAAGGACCGGGCTTGCGATGAATTGCAGCATAGCCCCTTACAGCAGGTTTGCGAGAAAGAATTATTTTTATCCGGACCTCCCGAAGGGATATCAGATAAGCCAGTACGAACTGCCGCTCTGCGAGCATGGTTTTGTCGAGATCATAACCGACAATGAGGTGAGGCGTATCGGCATTACCCGTATCCATCTGGAAGAGGACGCCGGAAAGAACATACATGAGGGCAGGGGCGATCACAGTTTTGTCGATCTAAACCGCACAGGTGTTCCCCTGATGGAGATCGTTTCCGAGCCTGATATCAGGAGCCCGAAAGAGGCCGCCGGTTACATGAAGAAGCTGCGCGCCATTGTCAGGTATCTCGGGGTTTGTGACGGCAATATGGAGGAAGGGTCGTTGAGGTGCGACGCGAACGTGTCCGTCAGGCTGTTTGGACGGAAGGAATTCGGGACGCGCACCGAGTTGAAGAACATCAATTCCTTCAAATTCGTTGAAAAGGCGCTCGAATATGAGGTAAAACGCCAGATCAGCATAATCGAGGACGGAGGAACCATCATCCAGGAAACCAGGCTATGGGATTCGGCTGCCGGGGTCACACAATCCATGCGCTCAAAGGAAGAGGCGCATGATTATCGTTATTTCCCTGATCCCGACCTCGCGCCGATAGTGGTTGGAAAGGATCTGATGGATTCGATCAGGGCTGCGCTTCCGGAGTTGCCTGACGAAAAGAGAAAACGCTTTATGGACCGGTATGGCCTTCCCGATCTCGATGCGGAGCTTCTTACCTCTGAAAAGGCGATTGCCGACTGGTTCGAAGAGGCGGTAAGGGCAGGCGGCCAGGCCAAGACTGTTTCGAACTGGATGATGGGCGACCTTATGCGCATCATGAATGAAGAGAACAAGTCTATTGAAGATATTTCACTGAAACCCGCGCAGATGGCGGGTATGCTTGCCCTGATCGAAAACGGGACCATCAGCGGGAAGATCGCCAAGACGGTGTTTGAAGAGATGTGCCGCACTGGAAAAGACGCCGCGGTGATTGTAAAGGAAAAGGGGCTCGTGCAGATCAGCGACACGGGTGAGATCGAAAAGGCGGTTGATGAGATCCTCGCAAAGAGTCCCGGCGAGATTGCGCGTTTCAGGGCCGGGGATGAGAAGCTGATCGGCTTTTTTGTCGGGCAGGTGATGAAGGCGACAAAGGGCAAGGCGAATCCGAAGCTGCTCAACGAGCTGCTTATGAAAAAGCTGAAATAGCGGCAGCTTTCTCCGGCTGCGGCGCATGCCGACTGTCGTCCGTTCCTGATAATGTCTCAAGCCGGCTTCTGAAGGGAGAGCATATGGCATATTTTTACCTTGCAATTGCAATAATCTCTGAGGTTATCGCTACTAATGCATTAAAGGCCTCCGACGCGTTCACAAAATTAGTCCCAAGCGTTATTGTTGTTGCGGGCTATGGAGCTTCATTTTATTTATTGTCTCTGGCGCTAAAGTCAATTCCATTGGGTATTGCCTATGCCATCTGGTCCGGAATAGGAATAGTGTTGATTTCAATCCTGGCGGCTGTATTTTTTAAGCAAATTCCGGACTTGCCGGCAATTATCGGCATTGCATTGATAATATCCGGCGTGGTGGTTATTCAGGTTTTTTCTAAATTACATCGCCATCTGTATTAATCACGTCCGGCAATCCGGGTTGAACGCCATGACAAACGAAAGGGCTCCTGGTTACAACCGGGAGCCCCTGTTTTATATCATTCAGAGAAAAGGCGCTTAAATGTAGGTCAGCCAGGAATCGTATTTGCCGTTCCTGCCCTTTACGATATCGAAGAAATAGGCCTGAAGCTTCTTTGTAACAGGGCCTGAGTTTCCTTCGCCGATCTTCCTGTAGTCCACCTCGCATATGGGCGTCATCTCGGCGGCAGTGCCTGAGAAAAAGGCCTCATCCGAGATATACACCTCATCCCGTGTGAACCTTTCCTCTTTTACCGTAATGCCGAGGTCTCCGGCAACGTCGATAATGCTGTTCCTTGTAATGCCTTCGAGTATCGAGGTCAGGGGCGTGGTCTTGAGGACACCGTTTCTCACGATAAAGATATTTTCACCGCTGCCTTCAGAGACATAGCCTTCGGTGTCGAGCATCATGCCTTCGTCAAAGCCGCAGGAGACGGCCTCTGTTTTGCATAGCTGGGAATTTACATAGTATCCGCTTATCTTGGCCCGGGACATACTGGTGTTTACATGGTTGCGTGCGAATGACGATGTCTTTACCCTTATGCCTTTTTCGAGCGCCTCGTCTCCGAGATATGCGCCCCACGGCCAAACGGCGATCGAAACTTCTATGGGGTTGCCTTTGGGCAATACGCCCATTGCGCCGTAGCCGATATAAACAAGCGGGCGTATATAACATTCCCTGATATTGTTTATCCTGACGGTGTCGATGATCGCCTTGCAGATCTCTTCCTGTGTGAAGGGGATGTCCAGCATGAAGATGTGCGCTGAACTGAAGAGTCGCGCCACATGCTCCTTAAGCCTGAATATTGCCGGTCCCTTCGGTGTGTCATAGCAGCGGATACCCTCAAAGGCGGCGAGGCCGTAATGCAGACTGTGCGTAAGCACATGCACATTCGCCTCATCCCACGCTACGAACTTTCCACTCATCCATATTTTTTCGGTTTTAGTTAACATAGTAAAAATATCATAACAGGAGCCCAAAAATCTGTCAATAAAATGGATAGTTGCGGCCGGGAAAGGACGCCTCTCCTTCATTACGGCAGCCTGTGATTGACGTATGACTGTGCGGAGTCCCGGAATTTCAGGAACGGCGCGGCGCGACAGCCCGTCGTGAATCGCAGCCCCGTTCAGGATTGCGGGAGAGCGCTGAATTATGATTTGTATTCAGCGCAAACCAGGCGTAGTGGCTGCCTATTTTGCCTCAAGCTCCGTGATGACAGTCTTGTATTTATCATGAATCATCTTCCTGTCAAACTCCCAAAACTCCCTGAGCATAGCTTGATCTTCCATGTCGGAAACGCATGCCCTGGCCGCAGGGAAGAATATTTCATCTTCTTTCTTTATGTGCTCAGGATATAACCCGCCAAGAGTTTTCAGGAAAGCCGTCATTTCGCCGAATGCCGCCTTATTCCCGTTTCGATAAAGCATGTTGGCTTCCGCCAGCTTCTTTGTTGTGTTGCGGACAAGGTTATGGTCTTCAATCAGTTCATCCATCAACAGCCGGTCTTTGTCGGACAGCTGTTTCTTGCGAAGCTCTCTGAACATGATATCTTCTTCCTTGCCATGATGGGTGTGATCGGCGTATATCCGGATAAAGTCAATAATCGTATCTACAAAGCAGGGATCAATGGCCTGCGCCTGTTCGGCCTGCTCCAGAGCGTGTCTGATAACGCCCAGCATTTTTTCGATCAGGCGGTGTTCTATCATGAGCGGTCCGCGTGCCTGCATATTTTATCTCCTTATTTTTTGTTTTAGTATACAATTTATCAGGGCTCATGGATACAGGGGCCTCCAATTGTTCAATTTCAATAAAAGTATGCCGGAATGTGAATTAGATTTTTACGATATGCAACGTTTATCATTTTGTATGAAGATTAATGAGGTTAAGGATGTGCTGAAGCATGGAAATTAAGATAATAGGCGGCGGTTTGGCGGGGTGTGAGGCGGCATGGCAGGCCGCGCGCATGGGCGTGGCCGTCACTCTGTATGAAATGCGACCGCACAGGATGACAGAGGCGCACAAGGGCGCAGGGCTTGCAGAACTGGTCTGCTCCAATTCGCTGAGGTCGCGTGAGCTTTCTACGGGCCCGGGGCTTTTGAAAAAGGAGCTTGAGATCGCTGGTTCCATTATCATGGAGGCGGCTGCGCATTCGGAGGTGGCCGCAGGCTCAGCGCTGGCGGTTGACCGCGAACTGTTTTCATCTTTCATCACCGCAGCAATCACCGCTCATCCGCTCATAAAGGTTGTGAGAGAGGAGATTTGCGCTTTTCCGGAAGAAGGGATATGCATTATCGCAACAGGGCCGCTGACTTCTTCGTCCATGGCCGATGGCATCAGATCTGTTATAGGTGATGATCATCTGAGTTTTTATGACGCGATTGCGCCCATCATCGACAGAGAGAGCATGGATTATTCGAAGGTCTATCTCATGTCCCGCTACGGCAAGGGCGGGGCCGACTATGTGAACTGCCCGATGAACAGGGAAGAGTATGAAGGCTTCTACGACGCGCTGGTCGAGGCCGATTCCGTGGTCGCACGGGAGTTCGAGGACGCAAGGTTTTTTGAGGGCTGCATGCCTGTTGAGGTAATAGCGTCCCGCGGCAGGGACACTCTCAGGTTCGGGCCGCTGAAGCCGGTCGGTCTGCCCGACCCTTCCACCGGCAGGATACCGTATGCGGTTGTCCAGCTGAGGCCCGAGAATGCCGACAAGACTGCGTATAACATGGTAGGGTTCCAGACGCGGCTGAGGCAGCCTGAACAGCAGAGGGTGTTTCGCATGATCCCGGGGCTCGAACATGCCGAATTTTTCAGGTTCGGAGGCATTCACCGCAACACATATATAAACTCACCGGCGCATCTCAATATCGACTGCTCCCTGAAAGAGTCTCCCGGCGTGCTGGTGGCCGGTCAGATTACCGGGGTGGAAGGATATATTGAGTCAACAGCTTCCGGACTTGTCGCAGGTATCAGCGCCGCATGTATGGCGCTCGGTAAGGAGTTTGTCTCCCCGCCGCGCTTTTCAGCGCATGGTTCCCTGCTGGCGCATATAACCGGTTCGGATGCGGGCCGTTTTGAGCCGAGCAACATCAATTTCGGCCTGCTGCCCGAGAGTAGTGAAATACCGAGGATGAAGGACAAGCGGTTGCGCAGACAGAAGATAGCGGAGGTCGCGCTCGGCAATTGGACGGAATATATAACGGAGATGAAAAAGGTCAGGGCTGAAGCCTGAAGGATATATGGAGCGGCGATAAAATGGAAGATAATAAATTAAAGCCGTATATTGCCGGGTTTCTCAAATATCTTGTGTCCGAAAGGGGAGTGTCGGACCATACGGTCCGCGCCTATACAAAGGACCTGGATGATTTTGCGGCGTACTGCCCATCCCCGCCTGAAGAGATCGAACTCCTGGATATAAGGGGTTTTGTGTCCGGGCAGCTTACCGAGGGCAGGGCCAAATCAACCGTTGCCAGACGCCTTGCGACATTGCGGTCATTTTTCAGATATCTGTATCAGGAAGGTTATATAAAGATTAATTATGCCAGACTGACGACTGCTCCAAAGACGCCGAAGCATCTTCCGTCATTCCTCGATGTGGATGACGCGTTTAATCTTGTCCAGTCGCCCGATGGCATGGGGATATTGCCGGTACGGGACAAGGCCATCCTGGAACTGCTATATTCGAGCGGTCTGAGGGTGAGCGAGGCCGAGGCCCTTAATCTGGATGATCTTAATGTAAAAGAGGGTATCGTAAGGGCAAAAGGAAAGGGCCGAAAGGAGAGGCTGGTCCCGGTCGGCGCCAAGGCAATCGAGGCCCTGAAATATTATCTTATAGAGCGGGCGCTGTTCAAAAGAAAGAAGTCGGAATCCGGAGATGAACAGGCGCTCTTCCTGAACAGAAACGGAGCGCGGTTGACCAATAGGCAAATAAGGCGTATAGTAGTAAAATACGCAAGGATTATGGGCATTGAAGGGCAGATCGGCCCGCATACTTTAAGGCATACCTTTGCCACGCATCTGTTGCTTGGAGGGGCCGACCTGAGGGTCATTCAGGAACTCCTGGGCCATTCATCCCTTTCGACGACCCAAAAATACACACATCTGGACATAGGGCATCTGATTGATGTTTATGACAAGGCGCATCCGTTTTCAGAAGGGGAGAAGGGGGGAACGAAATAGATGTTTGAAGGAACTACTGTGCTATGTGTAAGGCGTGACGGCAAGGTGGCCATGGCGAGCGACGGACAGGTGACTATGGGCAGCACCGTCTTTAAACATAACGCGAAAAAGATAAGGCGTATGTACAACGATAAGGCGCTGGGGGGCTTTGCGGGCTCTACCGCCGACGCATTTACACTGTTCGAAAAGTTCGAGGCGAAACTCGAAACCTATAAGGGCAATATAGCCAGGGCCGCGGTGGAGCTTGCCAAGGACTGGAGGACGGACAAGATTTTACGGAAGCTGGAGGCGCTATTGATAGTTGCAGACGCCGAGCATACCCTGATACTTTCGGGTACGGGAGATGTGATAGAGCCTGAGACCGGCATAGCGGCGATAGGATCGGGCGGGCCTTACGCCCAAGCGGCGGCGCGCGCCCTGATCGATAACAGCGATCTCCCGGCTGCGCTTATTGCGACCAAGTCCCTGGAGATTGCGGGCGATATATGTATATACACAAATAAAAATATCACATTAGAGGAACTGGATGGATAGCCTGACACCGAAAAAGATAGTAGAAGAACTCGACAAATATATCATAGGACAGGACAAGGCAAAAAAAGCGGTAGCCGTCGCCCTGCGCAACAGATGGCGCAGACTGCGGCTTGCGCCTGAGCTCAAAGACGAGGTGCTGCCCAAGAACATCATCATGATCGGTTCTACCGGCATAGGCAAGACCGAGATAGCGAGAAGGCTGGCAAAGCTCGACAATTCGCCGTTTATAAAGGTCGAGGCGTCGAAGTTTACGGAGGTCGGGTATGTGGGCCGCGATGTCGAATCCATTATCAGGGACCTCACTGAACTCGCCATGGGCATGGTGAAGACCGAGCATATGGCAAAGGTGCGGGAAAAGGCCGAGGCCCTTGCCGAGGAGCGGCTGCTGGATCTCCTTCTCCCTGCTCCAAAAAAACCGAGGATCGGGCCTGATGAAAAGAATGAAGACGACGACAGGGAGCAGTATAAAGCCACGAGGGAACGTTTGAGGACCCAGCTCAAAGAGGGAAAACTGGATTCCCGTTACGTTGATATCGAAGTGAAGGACCGGAGTATGCCTTTCGGGGTGATATCGAATGTCGGGCTCGAAGAGATAGAGATGAATCTCAAAGAGATCATGGGCAATTTTATGCCCGAAAAGTCCAGGCGAAAAAAGGTGCGCGTGCCGGAAGCCATTGAGATGCTCACCAATGAAGAGGCCGCGAAACTGGTCGATATGGAAAAGGTGGCAAACGAAGCCATCAACAGGACCGAACAGTCGGGCATCGTATTCATTGATGAGATCGACAAGGTGGCGAGCAGGGCGCAGGCCCAGGGGCCGGATGTGTCGAGGGAAGGCGTTCAGCGCGATCTGCTGCCGATTGTCGAGGGCTCTACGGTGACTACAAAGCACGGAGCTGTAAGGACCGAGCATATATTGTTCATAGCGGCCGGCGCGTTTCATATTGCAAAGCCGTCGGACCTGATACCTGAGCTTCAGGGCAGGTTTCCCATCAGGGTCGAACTCGAATCTCTCGGCAAGGAGGATTTTGTCAGGATACTCACCGAGCCGCATAATGCCCTTATCAAGCAGTATATAGGCCTGCTCGAAACAGAAGGGGTCAGTCTTTCCTTCAAGGATGAAGCTATCGACCGGATAGCCGATATAGCCGCCACCGTCAACGAAAAGACCGAGAACATCGGCGCCCGGAGGCTGCATACTGTTCTGGAAAAGCTGCTTGAGGAGGTCTCGTTTAACGCGCCGGACATGCGGGGCCGGACGGTTGTTGTGGACGGCGCATATGTTATGGAGAAACTTTCCGATGTGGTGAAGGATGAGGACCTCAGCAGGTATATCCTGTAACTGCAGTCCGGTTGCCGGCCCTATGGCGGATGAAGGTTACAATGCGCTGATTGCGCGGCATGGGAAATAAGAGGCGAACAGGGGAGACGATATGAAGAGTCTGGTGGAAAAGGCGAATATACTGATAGAGGCGCTGCCGTACATAAGGACTTTTTACGGCAAGACCTTTGTCATCAAATACGGTGGGGCTGCGCAGATCGATGACGGGCTGAAGAAATCCTTTGCCCAGGATGTTGCGCTGTTCAACTTTGTCGGCATCAGGACGGTGATTGTCCATGGCGGCGGCCCCAGGATCAGCGAGACTATGAAGAAGATGGGCAAGGAGCCAAAATTCATCCAGGGCCAGAGGGTCACCGACAAGGAGACTATGGATATTGTGGAGATGGTCCTGGGAGGCCTTATCAACAAGGAGATAGTCTCTCTCATCAACGGACATGGGGTCAGGGCGGTCGGGCTCAGCGGCAAGGACGGACGGCTGATCTCGGCAAAGAAGAAGATGCTCGCTTCATCAAAGGATGAAGAGCTGATCGACATAGGTCTTGTTGGTGAGGTGCAGGAGATCAATCCCGATATCCTTGATGCGCTCTACAAGGAGGGTTTTATCCCCGTGATTTCACCCATAGGCGTGAGCGATTCAGGAGAAGCCCTGAATATCAACGCCGATTTTGTCGCGTCCGCCATTGCCTCCGCCATCGGGGCCGAAAAACTGCTGCTGCTGACGGATGTGCCGGGCATAAAGGACGGAAACGGCAATGTCCTGTCCACGCTTGACAAGACCGGGATTGCCGAACTCGTCGAAAAAGGCGTGATCAGCGGCGGGATGCTTCCCAAGGTGCAGGCCTGCATAAGCGCAGTGGAGGGGGGCACGGGGAAAACACATATAGTCGACGGCAGGGTGCCTCACAGCCTCCTGCTTGAGATATTCACGAAGGAAGGCATCGGCACCGAGATAACGGCCTGACGAATGAAAGACCAGAAAGCGATCATTATAGACAATGCAATCAGCATCGCCGGTCAGACCGGCAGCGAAAAAATATTCCTGTTTCTCAGCAACAGGGAGGAATGCGGCTGGTTCGCGAAGTCCGGGTTCGTACGGGCAAAGGACATTGTAATCGTAATCCCCAAAGAGCTCAAGCTGAAGGATTCATGGTTTGAAACAATAAGTTGCGCCGCGATACGCAGCAGTTCCGGGAACCTGTCCCGCTTTTCCAGGATAAAGTATGCTTTTCTCCAGGGCGTCATGCAGGGCATTATCAAATCCGACAGCAAGGTCGTCTGCGCACTCGGCGCATATGACAAGAGTCATCTCGATACGATTACCATTCATGACCTCGGTCTTTCGTGGAGCGAGGATTTCCCTTTTGATGTCGATACCATTATCAAACACAGGGCGTTTTATACGATAATGGCGGCCATAGATATCGCCCTTGATATCGGCGCGCTGGGCAGGGAGGGAAAGTCCGTAGGCACGATATTTGTCATAGGCGACACTGAAAATGTGATGAAATCGTCACATCAGGTTGTCTTTAATGCGTTCAGGGGCTACCCCAAAAAAGAGAGGATGATAACTTCCGGCGAGGTAGTGGAGAGTATAAAGGAGCTTGCAAAGATAGACGGGGCGACCATTATTTCGGAAGACGGGGTTGTCGAGGCTGCCGGCAGGCATCTTGAGGCGGGCAGTGTGATGAGTAAGAAACTCAGGGGCCTCGGGGCCCGCCACAGGGCCGCCGCAGGGATAACCAAAAAGACCGGGGCCGTTGCCGTTGTAGTGTCGGAAAGCACCGGCAAGGTGACGGTATTCGGGAAAGGCAGGGTAATTGCCGAGCTTGTGCCGCTTATAAGCAGAAGGGTGGAATAGAGGACCCCGTATCACATCTGTTCTTTCTTTCCCCTGCTTCCCTCATACAGCTCGTACTCAAGCAGTCTGCATTCGATATTGCTGTTGAAAAAGACGGTCCTTCTTTTTGCGCGCAGGCCTATTTTTTTTGCAAGGTCGGGATTGCCTGTAAATACATATCCGGTGTGCCCCTTGCATTTCTGTTTGAAAAAATCGCCGATCTCCTTATAGATGTTTTCGAGTTGCGAAACCCTGCCCAGCCTCTCTCCATACTCCGGATTCAGGATCACTATACCTCCTTCCGGCATCCGGGTGTCACTGAAGTCACAGACATCGAACTCTATCAGATGTTCCACTCCGGCTGTGGCCGCATTGTTTCTCGCCGCCTGTATTGCGGCCGGATTATTGTCGGTTGCAATAATCTTTGCGTCAAGGGTTTTATGCGCCGCAGCCTTTGTTTTTGTCCTTAACTCCTCCCATCCCGTTTCGTCATAACCCTTGATATGCATGAATCCGAAGTTGGACCTCAATATCCCGGGCGCGCGGTTCAATGCGATCAGGGCGGCCTCTATCGCTATGGTGCCGCTGCCGCACATCGGGTTTACAAGGTTGGTCCTGCCGTCCCATCCCGTAGCGGCTATCACCCCTGCTGCAAGAGTTTCCTGCATCGGCGCCTTCAGCGGTATTTTCCGGTAGCCTCTTCGAGCGAGGGGCTCTCCGGAGGTGTCGAGATATACGCTGCATTTCTCATCCCTCCAGTAAAGGAATACGACCGCGCCCGTCATGTCCGGGCCGGAGTCCGGCCGTTTACCGCGTTTCAGTTTGATCCTGTCGACTATGGCGTCTTTGCATTTGACATTTGCGAACAGGGGATTATTTATCGTAGGAGTGTCCACCGAAGAGTGAACGGAAAGATATTCGTCCTCATCAATATAGCTCTCCCATTCGATCCCCGACAATTCGTTGTAAAGTTCTTCAGGATCGCGCGCCTCAAAGCTCCTGAGCAGCCAAAGTACCCTGTGGGCCGTCCTCAGGGTCAGATTCAGGGCCATGGTGTCATTAAGGTCCCCGCTTGTTGCGATACCTGCAGCAGTTTCTTCGATTATCGGAAGTCCCATGGCGGTTAGTTCTCTGCCGAGATAGGGCGCAAGCCCCTTGGGACATGTTATCAGTATACGGTTACCGTCCATTATTTGCCGACCTCGTGATTGCCGGATTGAGACCGGTCGCAGGATTGCGCATTATTTACCTCCAATATTGTCCGTCTTTATTATTTTAAACCGATTGCCTGTCCTGTTATTATCCGCCAACCGTGGATTTGTTGCAAGGCGGGCTGTTCCCGTCCGCGGCCGGGGCTTTATAAACAGAACCAGTCTGCGTACCCTTATTTAATCTGTTTTAGATTTTAGCTTTGAAATAGGGTATAATACAATTAAGTTTTTTCTAATTGAGCGGCAAAAAGGATGAACGGGTATATGAAGGTTATATACAGCGGCACGTTCAGTTTCAAAGCAGGAACTGCGGCTATGAAATCAGCCAATTACATTTGCGATCTTGAGCTGGTCGAATATGACAACGAGGTCCGCTGTGTAATGTTTTCAGAGAAGGATGACGAAAAGACGATCTCGATAACCAATGTCTGCGACCGGATGGCCTCCCTTGCTTATGTCGAGCACCTGCGCGGCGTCCCCGAGAACAGGATTGTATGGCTTGAGTGTCATCCTTTTTCAGGGAACGGTAAGGCGTATATAGATCTGTTGCAGTTTGATTCCGAGGTCGTGGAGACTGAGGGCACGGGGTATGGAGCTTCAGGCACACTCAGGTTTTACCGTCCGCGCTGGCACCGTCTGTATGAGGCCAATCGCATAGACCGTTTGGGTTTTCTCAAGGGACACGCCAATATGCTCAAGAGTTTGTATAAGGCCCAGGTAATTTTCGAGCTTGAGGACAAGGACGGCTATTACTGGAGGGTGCTGGCCGGGCTCGACGGCCTGTTTATCATCAGCTCAAATCCGGCTGTGGAGATGCCTGACCGGAGTTTTGATGTCCCCGGCCTGACCGCGTTTATCAAAGGGAAAAGCAGTTATTTTGATTCAGGCATCGACCTTGAACAACGTTTCACAGAGGAACTGATAAACGGTTTTCTCAATAAAGGCCTGTAGCCTGAAGACTCCTGATGAGAACCGCCGGCATGTCCGGATTCCCCCCACGACCGAGCAGGAATCCTCAAAGAACCAGCCGGACAATTTTATATCATAATTAATCCATGACAAGGCAGGTTTTTATATAATATAATAGTTATCAAGACAATCCACCGGAGGTCTCGTATGAAAAGTCGTTATGCACAACTGCTTATTGCCGTTATCAGCGCTGTCGCTTTTTTCATGCCGGTCATTGCCGGGGCCGCCGACTTTTCCAACAGGGGTTTCAAAAAATATGTGTCCGGGGAGCTGAAGGAGCGTTTCAGCATGTGTGATGAGTTCCTGGACGTAAAATGGGTCGACAGGAAGAGGCTTACCGGCATTGTCGGGGTTGACGCATACGGCTCCGGCAGGAGCGAACGGCGTTTTTTGATCGTGCGTCTCGAAAAACCGGGATCAAAGGCCTTCAACAACAGGAGAAGCGGTATTTTTTATGAGATCAGAGAAGAAGAATACAACAGCTCCGGGTATGCGAATTTTCTTGCCGGCGCGAGGCAGAGTTTCAGCCGTAATAATGTTTTCATGAATGTCGCCAAAGGCAGGAAGTCCGAACGCTATCCGCAGGAGCCGCTTCCGTTTGAGGCGTTTGCCAATCATCGGCATGAATTCCCAGACAGGTCTTTTTCAGGCTTTACCCGGACGGTATGCGTGGCTTATCCCGACGAGAAGAAGGCCTTTGTCGTAGAGGCGAGAAAGCCGTTTTCAGGCATCTCTTCCGGCAGGGGATCGAAAAAGGAATATGACCGGGTGGCCGGATATGCGAATGAGCGTTGCTCCGAAATCTCCGCCGATAAAACGCATTGCAGTCTTGCAGGCCTCAAGGACGCTTACGCGCTCAACCTGAACGGCGACAGGCGGGACGATTATTTATTTGTCATTTCCGGCGGGAAGGGTTCCGGGGACAAATTCAGGAGATATATGATGATATCTTCCGGAGACCATTATGTTGTAAAGAATATTACCGGCTGTTTCGGACCCCGGAGATTTCTCTATGGATATACCGACGGCAGGGTTTTTCATCCCGGAGGCTGTGTCAGGTAGGGGCCGGCAGTCATATAGCGTTATGTTGCCGGCTGCAAAACCTGAAAGGATCGTTGTTATGGATACGGAAAAGAATGATATATGTCCCGCCCGGGAAAAGATACAGCGGATTACGAGTCTGCCGAGTCTTGCCGTAATCAAGTATCAGCTTGTAAAGATACTCAATAAGGATGACGCCTCGGTTGAGGATATCTCCAACATCATTGAGCATGACCAGGCGCTTGCCTCCAAGATCATAGCAATTGCAAACTCGGCTTTTCTTGGATATCCGGGCAGGATCGGGGCCATCGAGCAGGCCGTCATGCTGCTCGGTTTTGATCTTGTGAGAAGTATAGCCCTTGCCACGTCCATATTCAATGTCCTGGAGAGCCGATATGGGAACCTGAAGCATATATGGGCGCATTCTTATGTTGTGGCCATCATCGCGGGAGCCCTGTGTGAAAAGATACCCGGCAATAATAAGAGCAGCTGTTATCTGGGAGGTCTGCTTCACGACATCGGGCGCCTTGTTCTTTTCAGTGTGGTTGTCGAAGGGGCCCCGGACGGCCGAATGCGCGAGCTTGTCTATTTGAGGGGAGATGAGCTCCTGAAGGAGGAGGAAACAGTCTGCGGGTGCAGCCATCCGCAGGCCGCAAAATGGTTCCTTGAATATCTCTGTTTTCCGGAGGAAATAATAGCCCCGATTGAAACACACCACCGGCAGCCTGTCGACGGCCTGCCGAACAGTTTCTCGAATGTTATATTCCTTGCCGAAGGACTGGCAGGCATTATTTGCCCGAATATGGAACATGATGGAGAATGGGCCGACGGGCATCAGGCGCTGTTCAGTCAATTGGGATTGAAGGACGCGGATATGGACTGCCTGCGCGCTTCCGTGGAAAAAGAACAGACCGCAATATCGGAATTCTTCGATCTGTAACCCCGGATTGTAAACCGTACGGACTCCCGGGGAAAGCGACCGTTAGTTTCTGATCCCTTTTTCTTCGAGCTTTGCCCTGAGCAGTTCTCCGAAGTCGCTGAGGCCGTTCTCCGACTTGGTTTCCTTTGCCTCGGTCTCCCTGAAGCGCCTGAGATCGGCTTCCTCTTCCTTCTGGATTATGGCCTTCCTGCTGAGAGTCACCTTGCCCTGCTCCGTATCTACATCCAGAACGAGCACCTTCATAGGCGTTCCCGGCTGAAAGGTCTTTGAGTGGTCAGTTCCGCGGGGCGTCCCCATTTCGGAATTCGGAACGAGTCCGTTCAGATCATTATTGATCTTGACGAATACGCCGAAAGGCATGACCTTTTCAACTACGCCGTCAATCAGCACATCCGGCGCAGGGAAATTGATCTTTCTGGGGGGAGCTTTCGGTTCGATGGAAAGGGATATCTTATTGGACTGCTGGTCCACCGCAAGCACATAAGCTTCAACCTGGCTGCCTGTTTCCACGACCTCTTTCGGATGATTGATACGTTTGCCTGCTCCGAGGTTCGAGATGTGAATCAGTCCGTCAATGCCCGGCTCGATATTCACAAAGGCGCCGAAGTTGGTCAGCCTTACAACCGGGCCTGTGATTTTACTGCCTACCGGATACTTCTCCATAATATTTTTCCAGGGGTCGGGCTGCATGGCTTTAAGGCTGAGGGTGAGCCTGTTCTTTTCCCAGTCTATCGAGATAAGTTTGACCCTGACCTCTTGTCCGGCTGCGAGCATGTTTTCGGCCCTGTCCGATTTTGACCATGAGAGTTCGCTTGAGGGGATCAGGCCTTCAATACCGCCGATGTCGACAAAGGCGCCGAATTTCTGGATTGAGCTGATCGCGCCCGTAATCTCCATGCCCACCTGGAGGCTTTCCTTCAGCTTCTCGACAACGGCCTTTTTTTCCTCCTGCAGAATGGCCCGCCTCGAAAGCACGATAGTGCGACCGTTTTCCTTGAATTCGAGTATCCTGAAGTCGAAATTGCGTCCTACATAGAGTCCGCCTTCGCGGCCCCTCTTCAGATCTATCTGGGAAAACGGGCAGAAACATCTGATGCCGTCGATGTTGACCTCAAATCCGCCCTTTATCTCTCTCCTCACTTCGCCCGTGACTGCCGCGCCGCTCTCCGAAGCCTCGCGCAGCCTGGTAAGCTTGAGAGTGGAATGCCCATGGACAAGGGTGCTCATCTTCATTGCGCCGTCTACAACAGAGACGAACGCAGCTTCGATCATATCGCCTTCCCTGATCGAGACCGCGCCGTTTTCATCCTTGAATTCGTCGACATCGATAACGCCTTCGCTCTTGCCGCCAAGATCAATATAGACTATCTCGGAAGTTATCCCTACGACCTTTGCCTTTACCCTCTGGCCGGGGAAGAGTCGCGCTTTGCGTGTGGAACTTTTTTCAAGCAATTCGGCAAAGCTTTCCTGCCCCCCTGTTTCAATCTCTTTTGATTCCGGGCTTTCGGAGCCGATTGCATTGTTGGTTTCCATCTGATGACCTCACATATATTTTTTGACACTATTCTTAGATAGCGCAATATTAATCCTTAAAAAGGTAGCCAAAAAGTATAAAGGATTTACCGCCATAGAGTCAAATGACCTTATTCCGCGACGCATATTTGAGCCGCCGGCGGCTGTTTCCCCCGGCCGGAAGGGTGAAGCTCATGAATTATCTGAGCGCCCGGTAAGCGATATCCCTGCGGAGCTGCATGCCGTCAAAATTGATCTTTTCTACGGCCCTGTAAGCCATGTCCCGCGCGCTTTTTATGTCTGCGCCCGTTGCCGTGACGCCGAGCACCCTGCCGCCATTTGTTACGATATCCGAGTCTTTGAACGTAGTCCCGGCATGGAATACCGCTACCCCGTCCATTTTTGCGGCTTCATCAAGCCCTTTTATTACATGGCCTTTCTCATAAGAGCCCGGATATCCCTTTGAGGCAAGGACAACGCATACGGCTGATTCGCGCTTCCACTGGACATCGATCTCGGACAGCTTCTCATCGGTTATCGCAAGACATATATCGAGCAGGTCCGTCGAAAGCCTCGACAGCACGGGCTGGGTCTCGGGATCGCCCAGCCTGCAATTGAATTCCAGGACGGACGGTTTGTCGTCTTTTATCATCAGCCCGGCGTAGAGTACGCCTTTATATTTCATACCTTCAGACCTGAGCCCGTCGATTACAGGTCTCATTATCGTATCAACGATCCTCTTTTCGAATTCAGGGGTTATGATCGGGGCAGGGCTATATGCCCCCATACCTCCGGTGTTCGGGCCGATATCGCCGTCCAGTATCCGCTTGTGGTCCTGCGAGCTGCCCATGGGCACGATGGTCTCACCGTCGGTAAAGACCATGAACGACGCCTCTTCCCCCTCTATGCACTGCTCGACGATCACACGGTCGCCTGCCGCGCCGAATACCCTGTCTTTCATGATACGCCTCAGGGCGTCCGTAGCTTCGTCGACGGTTGACGCAACCACTACCCCCTTGCCGGCCGCCAGCCCGTCGGCCTTGATGACTATCGGCGCGCCCATCATACGCACATAATCTTCCGCATGAATGTAGGATGAAAAGACCTTGTAGCTTGCTGTAGGAATACGGTGGCGCCTCATGAAGTCTTTTGAGAATATCTTGCTCGATTCGAGCCTTGCCGCCGCCTTTGTGGGGCCGAGGATTCGCCTGCCTTCCTTCTCGAATATGTCCACTATGCCCTTTGAGAGCGGGTCTTCAGGTCCGACAATGGTCAGGTCTATCCATTCGTATTTAACAAAGTCGAGCAGGGCGGAAAAGTCGTCCGGGGCCACCTCTATACATTCGGCAATACCGGCGATGCCTGCATTCCCGGGGGTGCAATATATCTTGTCGACCTTCTGCGACTGCGCGAGTTTCCATGCAATCGCATGTTCCCTCCCGCCGCCTCCCACAACCAGAACTTTCATAAACAACCTCCGAAAAAAAAGTAAAATATAAAATTATAAATATATGATCAATATAAAAAAGAAAGTGTAAAGTCGTCATAACGGGAAAAAGAAAAAGACCAACTTTACACTTTTCTTTTTTTTATTTTATCTGTTATTAGTGCCTGAAGTGCCTGGCCCCGGTAAGTATCATCGCAATGTCATGCTCATCGCAGGCCGCGATAACCTCAGGGTCCCTGACCGAGCCTCCGGGCTGCACAACGGCCGTGACCCCTGCGTCATGAAGCGCGTCCACCCCGTCCCTGAAAGGGAAGAAGCCGTCTGATGCGGCTACACAACCTTTAAGCGATTCACAGGCGTTCAGTGCGCCGATCCGGGCCGAAAATACCCTCTTTGTCTGTCCTATGCCTATGCCGAGGGTGCGGTCGTTCAGCGCATAAACTATCGCGTTCGATTTTACATGTTTGCAGACCTTCCATGAGAAGGCAAGGGCCTTTCTCTCTTCGGTCGTCGGCTTGCGTTTTGTGACTGCCTCAACGGCCATTACATCTTCGGCGGAATAGTCCCATTCCTGGACGAGCAGGCCGCCTGCTATGCGCTTCATGTCCCATCCTCCCGGCCTGTCCTTTCCATTGATCAGTATCCCCGGCAGTTCGAGCAGCCTTACATTCTTTTTCCTCGCCAGTATCTCGAAAGCGTCTTTTGTAAATGATGGCGCTATAACAACCTCAAGAAAGATATTTGTGAGCAGGGCTGCGGCTTCAGCGTCCACTTCGATGTTGAAGGCGACGACCCCGCCGAAGGCGGATTCCTGATCGGTCTTCAGCGCCTTTGAGTATGCGTCTGCCGCGCTGGAGCCTATTGCTGCTCCACAGGGGTTGTTGTGCTTTATGATGGCGCAGGCTTTTTCGCTGAACTCCCTTGCAAGCATCAAGGCTGCATGGGTATCCAGATAGTTGTTGAAGGACATCTCTTTTCCGTGCAGGACCTTTGCATTGGGCAGGGAAAGACAGCAGGTCTTTTCCTTGTACAGGGCGGCCTTTTGCTGGGGGTTTTCGCCATACCTGAGCACGGACACTTTCTGCAGCGAGGTTGTCAGATAGTCGGGGAAAGCCGGCTCCCTGTCGATCACGGACGCCAGATATCCGGCAATCAGCGTATCGTAACGGGCGGTATGTTCAAAGACCTTTCTTGCGAGGCTGAGTTTCTTTTCCCTGTCGACCCCTCCGGTCTTTTTCATCTCTTCAATTATCATTGAATAGTCGGCAGGATCTACCACTACGGCCACATCTCCGAAATTCTTCGACGCCGCCCTCAGCATCGTGGGCCCTCCGATATCGATATTCTCTATGGCCGTCTCAAAGGCGACATTGGGGTCCGCCACCGTCTTTTCAAAGGGATAGAGGTTGACCACTACGAGGTCGATGGTCCCGATCCCATGCTTCTTTATGTCTTCCATATCCTGCGCGCTTCCCCTGCGGGAAAGCAGGCCGCCATGTATCATGGGATGCAGGGTCTTCAGCCTGCCGTCGAGCATCTCCGGGAATCCGGTGTAGTCGGAAACCTCTATGACTGCGATCCCGGCTTCACGCAATGCCTTTGCCGTGCCGCCGGTGGAAAGGATTTCCACTCCCATGGATGACAGCTCTCTCGAAAACTCAACGATCCCTGATTTGTCCGATACGCTTATAAGCGCCCTTTTGATCATAAAACGCCTCCCTGAACTTATATGCAATTTCTTCAGCCTTATATTGTATCACAAGCGGCCTTTTTCTTTAAGGCTGCAGTATGTACCCTCTCCGATGATAATATGGTCGAGCATCGGTATGCCCACGATTTCGCCGGTCTGCTTCAGCCTTTCCGTGACCGCTATGTCGTCGCGGCTCGGAGCCGGATCGCCGCTTGGATGGTTGTGTATGAATATTACGGCGGCTGCGGATTCCTTTATGGCCTCCTTGAATGCCTCCCTTGGGTGTATAAGCGAGTTGGTCAGGGTGCCTTCCGATATCCTGACTTCCTTTATAAGCCTGTTTTTTGCGTCGAGAAGAAGGCAAAGGAAGAGCTCTTTCTTCATATTTTTGAACAGGGGAGCAAGGCTGGAATAGACCGCGGTAGCGGATGAAAAAACAGGTCTGTTGCTGCCGGATTCGGCCATAAGCCGCCTGCCGAGTTCAAAGGCCGCCTTTATCTGGGCTATCTTTGCGGGGCCTATGCCCTTGATGGACGAAAGCGCGGAAATAGACGCGCTTTCTATATTACCAAGGTTTTTAAAGGTATCGATGAGAGATATGGCAAGTTCCATAACGCCGTGATCTCCGTTACCGGTCCTGAGCAGAATGGCGAGCAGCTGAGCGTCGGAAAGGGCCGCGCCTCCGTGCCTTATGAGACGTTCACGCGGACGCTCATTCTCGGGCCACTCCCTGACCTTGCCGAGGGGTTTTGTCCTTTCGTCGGGATTGTCGGCGTCCATTCGGCTTCTGCTCCGGATTTGGGTTGATAATGACTATTTCAGCAAGGCGCTGCGACCCGCTGCAGCTTCTATCTTATCCCGGCCCCCTGCTTGAGGTCCCTGTCTACCGTGAGTACGGAGAGTATGCCTTCACTGTCGGTTGCGGCCAGCAGCATGCCCTGAGACTCCACTCCCATGAGCATTGCGGGCTTCAGGTTTGCTATTACCACTATCTTTTTGCCGACCAGGTCTTCAGGCGTGTACGCCTTGCCTATGCCTGCGACTATTTGGCGAACTTCACCCGTGTCGACCTTCATCTTTATCAGCTTAGCGGACTTCTCGACCCTCTCGGCCTCGAGCACCACTCCCACCTTCAGCTGTACCTTTGCAAAATCTTCAATGCCGATAAGGTTATCGGCAGCCTGTTCGGTCATCTTTCGTGTCTCCTTTTCAGTCTCCTGCTTTTCCGGTTTCTTTTCCTTTTCGATGCGCGGAAAGAGCTGGGCGCCCTTTGCAACCTTTATCTCATGGGCAGGCAGCCATTCCCATTTTATGATATCCATGTCCGCCTGCGCGGTAGTGACAATCGTGCCGGCCAAGCCGAGCTGTTTCCAGATGGCCTCAGAGGTCGAGGGCATGAACGGATAAAGGGATATGGCCGCAACCCTGAGCGCGTTCCATAAATCGAATATGACCGCTTTCAGCGCCTCCATGTCGCTTTTGGCGAGCTTCCACGGCTCCGTTGCCGCTATATGGTTGTTGGCGGAGCTGATGATGGCCCATATGTCTTCCATGATGGCGTTGAATTTAAGGTGCGCCCAGTTGGCGTTGGCGGTTTCATTGAATATCCGGTTGAGCCTGTCCGCGCATTCTTCTCCGAAGCCGTTCATGATGTACGGAGAAGGGCTTGAGATCACCCCGTCGAAATATTTCTCAGCCATGGTCAGGAAGCGGCTCAACAGGTTGCCGAGGTCGTTGGCAAGCTCTGTGTTTATCCGGCGTATCAGCGCGTCTTCAGAAAAATCCCCGTCAAGTCCGAAGGTGACCTCCCTGAAGAGAAAGTATCTGAATGCGTCGGCTCCGTACCTCGCGGCCATCTCATTCGGATCGACCACATTGCCGAGGGACTTCGACATCTTGGCTCCGCTTATGGTCCACCAGCCATGAGCAAAGATATTTCGCGGCAGGGGCATTCCGAGAGCCATGAGCATCGCAGACCAGTAAACAGAGTGAGTGGTCAGGATATCTTTGCCTATCAGGTGATGGTCCGACGGCCACCAGTCATCCCGCACGGATGGGGCCAGATAAGTTGTAGCCGAATAGTAGTTTACCAGCGCGTCGAACCAGACGTATGTCGTATATTTTTCGTCAAAGGGCAGGGTGATGCCCCAGGCGAGCCTGCTCTTGGGCCTCGATATGCAGAGGTCTCCGAGAGGCCTTGCCCTGAGAAACCCGAGCACCTCATTTTTGCGTGTTTCCGGCAATACGTAATCGGGGTTCTGTTCTATATGATCAATGAGCCTCTGTTGGTATTTGGACATGAGAAAGAAATAGTTTTCTTCTTCAATATTATCGACCGGTCTGCCGCAGTCGGGGCATTTTGCGTCCGTGAGGTCCTTATCGGTCCAGAACCTCTCGCAGGGTGTGCAGTACATCCCGGTGTACGAGCGTTTTTCTATCTCGCCCTTATCGTATAATTTCTGCAACAGTTCCTTCACGCATTTCTTGTGCTCTTCGTCGGTAGTCCTGATAAAGGCGTCATTGCTGATATCGAGGTTCTTCCAGCTCTTCCTGAAATTGGACACCATCAAATCAGCGTGCTCTTTCGGTGAACGGCCGTTCTCTTTGGCCGCCTTTTCGACCTTCTGGCCATGTTCGTCAGTGCCTGTAAGGAAGAAGACATCGCGCCCCATAAGCCTGTTGTGCCTCGAAAGTATATCGGCCGCGATGGTTGTGTAGGCATGCCCGATATGGGGTATATCGTTTACATAATAGATCGGTGTGGTTACATAAAACCTATTGCTCTTTTTTGGGTTGCTCATTTTTCCTGAAGCGTCTCCTTTTAAAGCGCCTGCGGCTTTTCTTTTTTTGTTCGTCTTCTTTTTGGTCCGGCTGTCCTTCACCCCCGGCCTTCGGCCCCTCGGCAGTTACGGATGGGGAGGGGGCCTGCTGTTCGGGGCAGGTCTGTTTTCCCGGGGCAGGAGAGGGTTTGTCGTCAATGACTTCATCAGACAGCAATGCGCCTATGGTTATCTCTTTAACAGCGGGAACAGGGGCCTCCGGAGGGGCCTCGTCATCCGTGGAGATGGCAGCGAGATCGCCGTCGTATTCGTATCTGAGGCAGCACATAAGCCTGCTGCAGAGGCCCGAAAGCTTGCCTATATTCAGGGCCATCTCCTGTTTTTTTGCCATCCTGATGGACACGGGTTCGAATGACGTCAGGAACGTGTTGCAGCAAAGCGTCCTTCCGCACACGCCGAACCCGCCGACGAGTTTTGCCTCATCGCGCACACCGATCTGGCGCATCTCTATCCTCGTCTTGAATCTGGAGGCGAGGTCCTTTACGAGTTCACGGAAATCTATGCGCCCTTCAGCCGTGAAATAAAAGACTATCCTCTTCCTGTCGAGGGTGGTCTCCGTTGCGACAAGCTTCATCGGTAGGCCGCGCGCCATGATCCTTTCCATGCAGAAGTCGCGGGCCTCTTTTTCGAGCAGCTTGTTCTGTTCCTTTGCCCGGAAATCCTCTTCCGTCGCGCTCCTTACGACCCGTCTTAATTCCCTTTCGCTTTTCTCTATGGTTCTGGTTTCCCTGACAACCCTGCCGAGGCTGAGGCCGAAATCCGACTCGACGATGACATGATCGCCTTCCTTTGCCTCGGTCCCGTTTACCTCAAAGTCGTAAACCTTGCCGCAGCATTTGAATCTTATACCAAGGACATCCGGCATTTATAAAAGACCTCCCATAGAGAATCAAAAAAAGTCAAAAATATTAAAATCAACGTCGGAGATGAAAAAAAGAAATCACCCTTTTAAAGCTATTTACCGGAATTATTGTTTTCCTTCACTCTAAACTTTTAGTCTCCTGCCCGGCTGTGCAGCTATCTCCTGTATTATACCCGATACGACGTTCCAGGT
>JGI20214J51650_10000467_pt1 | contig 24935 bp, 31 predicted proteins | sample WetSurMetagenome_FD_51650 | JGI IMG/M metagenome (IMG submission 51650) | reverse complement strand
TTACAGTTGGAAATGTTCAACAAACACCAGCTCCATTCTTAACAATGGTTCCTACAAAGAAATTTGTTACAGTTGCTGCAACACAAACAATACCAATACCCAAATCAGTATCTAATACATCTTCTAATACATCAAAGAAAATATCTGATTATCCAATTGCTGTTGACGCTACACCAACTGTAGCAAATAAAATTCCATTAGATCCAATATATATAATTATTGGATTATTTATATCGGTAATTATATTCACATATCGTAAAAAGGTTTAAATAATGTTGTTACAAATGTATTATAATAGGTGATGGGAACTAAATGAACGATAGCCAAGAACTAATAGAATTAACAGATGATCAAATATCAAAAAAATTTAGAGTTGAAGGTCATTGGGGTCTTGCCGTTGGTATTGATCTACAAAGATGTAATATGGATAAAATAAATAACCCGGATATTATTCGTGATTTTGTAATAGGTGTTTGTGATTATATTAGTATGAAACGGTTTGGTGAACCAATTATTATTAAGTTCGGAAATGATCCTAAATTGAGTGGGTATTCTCTGATGCAACTCATTGAAACATCATCNATTACTGGTCATTTTAAAGATTTTGATGGTAGTGTTTTTCTTGATATCTTTAGTTGTAAACCATATTCGCCCCATGCAACATCTATTTTTTGTAAAAAATATTTTAATGCACAAAAATCAACAATTCGATATATATCGTATCGTGATTAAATTTATATATCCTTAAAACCATTATTTATTATGAATTTTAATAAAGTCGCAGTTTGTGGTAGTCATTCATGCGGAAAGACTACGTTAATAAATGAATTAAAAAAACATATGGTTTTTGAAACGCATCCGTTAATAGCTGAACTAGCTGCAAAATTTGATCCAAAATTACGATTGAATATGAATACCCAATTCCAAATTATGCAGCAACAAGTTATTGCAGAAATTACTTATATAAAAAATTATGGTAAATTCCTTAGTGATAGAAGTATTATAGATAATCTTGCATATTCTACACTTGTTAATAAATCATATAAAAATGATAGGATTTATAGAAGTTGTATCGGTCTTGCATATACACACTTATATTCTTTGATTCCACCTTATGATTTATTGATATTTGTTGATGAAATATTACCTTATAAAGAAGCAGATCATAGAAATTTTAGTACTTATAGAGAGCAAGAATTTNTCTATGAATTTATCAAAACGGAATTAACAAAAATTAAAATTCCTGTTATAAAAGTAAATGGTTCTACAAAACAGCGTATGGAAACAATATTCGATTATATCTCTATTAACCAGAATAAATAAAATCATTTTTATACTTTCAACTCAAATACTATCACAGTGATAAATATGACGAGTAAATGTAAACATCGTTTTGTGTTGCATGAGCATTATGCATCCCATCATCATTTTGATTTTAGACTTGAAAGATATGGAACTTTAAAAAGTTGGGCTTTACCAAAAGGATTACCTACAACCATCGGTGAGAAACATCTTGCTGTTCAAGTTCCAAATCATCCAATATCTTATATCAATTTTCGTGGAATTATTCCAAAAGGAGAATATGGTGCTGGAACAGTATCAATAGCTGATTCTGGATGCTACGAATCTTTATTATGGACAGCTAAAAAAATAGAAATTATTCTCGAAGGTCAAAAATACTATGGAAAATATATTCTAATACCATTCTCAGATAAAAATGAATGGATGATAATGAAAGTTAGAATGCGATAACTTAAATACTCACAATATAAAATAATGTTGATATACAATGAAAAAAGGTAAGAATAAGATTAAGTTTAATAAGCAAGCTATTAAACAAATTGTAAAAAAACTAAAGGGAAAAGATATTACTATTGATTCAATCGAAGAAACTATTCCTAATGTGAGTTGAAAAATATGTGTGGTATTTCAGGTCAATATTGTCTGAATAGTACTAAACCAGATACTAAATTATTAACTGAAATGTCANCAAAACTTTATCATCGGGGACCAGATACTTTTGGTAATTATCTAGATGATAAAGTAGGATTATCGCATAGGCGTTTGGGTATTATAGATCTTTCTGAGAATGCGCATCAACCGATGACAAACGAAGATAATACAATCCAACTTACTTATAATGGGGAGATATATAATGCTCCGTTCTTGAGGGATGAACTAATTAAAAAAGGTCATATATTTAAATCAAGATCTGATACAGAAGTTATAGTTCATGCATATGAAGAATGGGGAGTAAACTGTATAGATAAATTTAATGGTATGTGGGCTTTTGCATTATGGGATATAAAAAAGCAATCATTATTTTGTTCGAGAGATAGATTTGGAATCAAGCCGTTTTATTACACATTTACGGGTGATTCATTCTTATTCGCATCAGAAATAAAAGCACTATTAGTTCATCCAGATGTTGGCAAATTACCAAATGATGAAACCGTTTCAATGTTTCTTGCTTATGGAATACAGGATTATTCTGAACTAACAATGTTTGAAGGTATTTACCAATTAAAACCATCTCATAATATGATATTAAATGATGTAAAAATTTTTCAGCAATATAAATATTGGGATTTGAAAATTACATCTGATGTAAAAATTAAATACTTTGATCAGCATGAAGATGAAATAAATCGTATATTTGGAAATTTACTCAATCAATCTATAAAATTACATCTTCAAAGTGATGTTCCGATAGGTACATGTTTATCTGGTGGAATAGATTCATCTACTATTGTAAAATTTATTGAATGTATGGGTATAAAAGATCAAAAAACATTTTCTGCTNTATTTCTCGATTATGAGAAGTATGATGAGAGTAATTATATGTTAGATGTACTAAAAGATACTAATATTGATTATAATCTAACAACACCATATCCAGAAGATTTGATAAAAAATATTAAGAATTTAATTTATATTCAAGATGAACCGTTTGGATCATTATCAATTTATGCTCAGTATTGTGTTATGAGAGAAGCATCGGGTAAAGTTAAAGTATTGCTCGATGGTCAAGGTGCTGATGAGATCATGGCTGGATATATAGGATACCAATATAGTTATATGTTAGATCTATTATCAGAACTTCATATTTATACAGCTATTAAAGAATTATTCTTCAACTTAAAATATCATTATAATTATCTTAAATATTCTAGAAGTCAAATTAAAATAAGGGGAAAAAGAAGAAATTTATTAAAAATATTTCCAAAAAATCCTATAAACAGATATGCCGGTAAATTTAATAATATTCTTCATGATGAAATTTTCTATAATAATTTACCTGCATTATTACATTATGAAGATAGAAACTCAATGGCTTTTTCAATAGAATGTCGAGTTCCCTATTTAGATATAAGTATAGTAAGATTTTTATCGGTGATGCCATATAATCAAAAAATAAAAAATGGGATGTCCAAAATTATATTACGCAACACTACAAAAGGATTGATCCCAGAAAGTGTTCGTAATAGAACTGATAAAATGGGGTTTGCAACTCCAGAAGAACAATGGATGTCTAAGGAACTATCGGGATATATATTTAATATTTTTCAATCCGATAGTTTTAAAAATAGAAAATACTGGGATTGGGTTAAAGTAAATAAAGAATATTGTTTAAATTTTATTGGAAAACAATTGCCATATTCTCATGAGTTTTGGAGAATAGCTTGTACTGAATTGTGGTTAAGAGAATTTTTTGATAAAAGATAAAAAAAAGTTTACGCGGTTGATTTTTCATCCAGATCTGCAAGTACCAGAAGAAGGATGTAAGTACCAACGTAAACCATCCACATGATGAGCAATGTAATGATGGTCATAATCATGCCCATTGTGCTTTCAACAATTTCAATCGAAAATGTGTATCCAACAAACATTGTCAACAAGATACAAATGAGCCCGAATACTCCAGCGAAGATTGAGGCTCGCAACTTTCCTTTCGTCAAACTTTCCTTGGTCATAATTTTCTTATCACCTAATTATAATGTTATATCTCCCATTATATATATATTTGCATCATTTTGCCTATTAAATTGTAAAATCTATAATCGAAACACCATAGATTTAATATAATGAGAGGGCAACTATTAGGTATGACTGATAAAAGAAGTTATGTTCCATATATAGCAATTAGTACTATAATTTTTTGTTTTGTGATAATTATGGCTATTATTACATCAAATGCATTTGGTGATATGGCTTTATCCGAATCGAATTCTATGTATGGGATAACAAGAAATCAATCATTTGAGTCAATGAATACAACACAACAAGTATCTTATTACGCCGCATCCTCTTTATCTAAATTACCGCCTGGATCTGAGATACAACTTCTAATGACGTTTATTATAGCTATTACACTAGGTTTTATAATCATAAAATATGGAAGAAAATTATTTAAAGGGCTATTTATTAGAATAATTTATTGTTTATCAATATGGACATTAGTATTTTTATTTTTCGTGTCGGTTGGATATGTGATATATGGATCGACTATTTTTGAAAGTATATGGCTATCAATAATATTTGTCNTGGCTTCAATTATTATGTTATTATGGCTATTACATCCCGAATGGTGGATAGTCGATGCATTGGCGATAATGATCGCAATTACTAGTGCAGCCTTTCTCGGATCTTCTCTCACGCCTATAATAATCGTAATTGGTCTGATTGCATTCTCAATATATGATTATATAGCTGTCATAAAAACTAACTTCATGCTTAAATTCGCTGAGGGGGTAATGTCAGTACAATTACCAGCTGCTTTAATTATACCATATAGTAAAAATGTGTCTTTAATTAAAGATGGAATAAATTTTAAGCCCGTAGAAGAGAAATTTGAGAGGGGGTTTATGGTATTAGGTACAGGAGATCTATTATTTCCAACAATACTTGCTGTATCAGTAAATATATTTGAATCAACTATTGATGCTTATATAATTGGGGTGTTTATAATTATTTCATATCTTGCAATGAGCTGGCTTATGTCATATAGTAAATATGCTAAAAATATTCATGCATTACCTGGATTACCATTCTTATGTACCGGAGCGATTATAGGATATATCATTACTTTAATAATATAGTGATATCATGGAAGAATACAAACTGATGACTGATGATTATGCCAAATATCCATTCTTAGAGTCATTCTCTAAAGTTGCTGGCGCAATTACATTCATGCAGTTACCACTTCCAAGGTTATTAGAGACAATTGATGGAAAGAGAGCTTTAGATATTGCAAAGAATAGAGTAATAACAGCATTAACATCAGAAGAAAAAGATGTAATACTTGATAAAGATGTTCAAATTAAAATGACAAATAAAATATCAAATATTATAGCTTTTGGTCTTGCGAGAATGATTGTATCATGTACAACTCAATATGTTATAGATAAATTTGCAAATAAAGAAGCTGAGAGAGCTATTTATTTATTGAATCATGATAGGGAGTATATAAGACAAGCTGTATTTAGAGAATTAAATTATAATAAAGACAGTGTAAAAATACCATTAAGCGATTATATTTCATTAAATATGATGAGATATGGTAAAGAATATAAACTGGTAAATTGTGACATAACTCGCGGGAATGTAGTTATTCAAAATTCAAACTTAATACTCAAAGAAAAGATAAAGAAAAAAATAACAAGAAAGTTACCATTAAATGTTAATCCAGATGCAAAAGAGATATTTAAACCTGTCGTATCTGAAATTATGCAGCATACATCATCTACTTTTAGTAATGATCTTGGTGATGTTACTATTGAACATTTCCCACCATGTATAAATAACATTATAAATATGATAAAAAAAGAGGAGAACCCGACTCATTTTGGTAGATTTGCTCTTGTTTCTTTTTGTAATAAAATTGGTATGAGTGATACGGAAATCGTTTCACTATTTCAAACTGTAAAAGATTTTGAAGTATCAACATCATTATATCAGGTAGAACATATTACTGGTAAAAGAGGTGGGACTGTTTACGCAGCTCCGGCATGTGCCGCATTGAAAACAAATAATCTATGTAGATCAGGTACAGATCCTTTATGTAATAGAGTTAAACATCCACTTGGTTACTACTCATCAATGCAAAAAAGAAAGCAAAAACCACAAAAACCTTTATAAATGAATAGATATCATTACTTATTATGAAAATGAAAATCATTAAGCAGGATGCAAAGAAAGAGAGTAAGAGAGTATATTTCTGCTGGAACGCAAAAGAACACCCACGTACTTATTCAGAAATTATGTTTGATGGGGATTATAAACAAAATGAGCTTGTGCCATGCCCAATATGCGGCAAATATCATAAAATAACAGAGAGGTTATAATTATGGTAAAATTTGATCTTCCGGTTATAAGAGTGTCTGGTGACAAACCAGTAAAAACCGATGAAAAGGTAAAATGCCCTAAATGTGGATCTACAGACATATTTAAATTTGAGAAAGAGATCTATATTGTAAACAATAATGATTTCGTTAGAAAGCCACTTTATGGATGTAAAGACTGTAATGCTGGATTCACAATTCTATCTGGTAAAGATCTAAAGGTAAAAGAAGGACCACCAGAAGTTGGATATGATAGAGTACAAAGTGTATTGGGAAATCTTTCAAAGGGGTGTTTTAACGTCCTTGGAAATGTTAGGTGATAGTTGTCCGATTTGTCAAGGAGAGGGGAAATTAAAAAACTCTTTTAATAAATTAGTACCATGTGAATATTGTAATCAAACGGGTAAAATAATTCTGTCAAAACAAAGAGAATATCTCGATCTTCTCTAAATAAGTTGTGTACCAGGAGCAAAAGGACAGGGCATCAAACCCTTTGGCGCAAAGCCGGTAATCCCAGTACACTAACATTGTTTTAATTCAAAGATATATAAAGGATAGGGGATACGTTTATATCTTATAAATTCAACTTAAATAATGATAAAATGTTAAAATTAAATGATGTTTACTGCATGAATTGTCTAGATGGTATGGACAATCTTAATGAAAATTCTATCGATTTAATGTTTACTTCACCACCATATAATGTTGGTATAGATTATGATACCCACGATGATAAAATGAGTAAAGAAGATTATTATTTATTTATAAAAACGTGGTTTGAAAAATTATATAGGGTAATGAAAGATGATGGAAGAATTGCTATAAATATACCTTACGAAATAAATATGAAAGATCGCGGTGGAAGAAATTTTATTCTTGCAGATTTTTATAATCATATGATAAATGCAGGATTTAAATATAACTGCATAATACATTTAGATGAGAATGCACCACATCGAGTTAAATATACCGCATTTGGATCATGGCTATCTCCAAGTGCTCCATATATTTACAATCCAAATGAATGTGTATTAGTAGGATATAAAAATGTATGGAAAAAAGAGATTAAAGGAGAACCATATTTTACAAAGGACATTCTTCATAAAAAAGAATTTATAAAACTTATATCTGGTGTATGGAATTATAGAGCTGAAACAAGGGGGTTGACGAAAGCAAATTTTAATATTGAATTGCCGAAAAATGCTATAAAGATCTTAACTTATAAAAACGAAATTGTACTAGATCCATTTGCTGGTGCTGGTACAACTCTATGTGCCGCAAAAATTTTAGAGAGGCAATATATCGGATTTGAGATATCTCCCCGTTATTGTGAGATTATAAAAGGAAGATTATCCCAATCCATGATTATTCCTAGCACATTCATTTAAATATCTTTAAAATAGATAATTTAATGATGATAAGAAATAAGTATTTATTTATTTTCGCAATAACTGTTTTTATTCTATTATCAATAACTGGACCTGGTATATTTCTAAACGATGAATGGATTGTAGGTCAGCAACTAAATCAATTAGCTCAAGGTCATCAGATTGTTTATAATGAAGGAAAATACGGATACTTCATAAATGACACTCCAAATAATTATATGACCGATAGAAAAAATTTACTTATTTATCCAATGGCACTTCCCATTGTGTCATTACCAATACATTTATTATTTACTACAATTTTATCTGATTCCTACTCAAGATTCATTATTATTTTATTGTGGGCGATATTAGGAATATATTGCTGGTATAATATAAGAGATGGCATTATTAGTAATATATCTATAATTTTACTTCTTATAATAATCACATCAAGTATGGCACTATATGAACCGTTTGCATTAAGTGGTAAATATAATATTTCGGAAGTTCTTTCTATAGGATTTGCAAACATATTACTAATGGGAGTGTTTTCGGTTACATCTTTTAAAATATCGGAATTATTATTTGATGATAAAAACAAACAAATTGTAGGATGGATTGCGGCTTTATCATGTACATCATTATTATTCTGGGCTGGTACTCTAAAAGATCATGTTTTATTATCTACTATAATAATATTATTATGTTATTGTCAGATATATTATTTAAAGAATAATGATAAATACATATATTTAATATATTCATATATTCTAGCCGGAATATCAATATGGATAAGACCAGAAGTTGGTTTATTTACAATAATTTCTTTAGTATTATTTAATTTTATTTATGTAAAACGAAATATAATATTTACATTAAATGAATTTGTTTGGATATTTATGGCATCTCTACCATTATTTATAAATAATTATATTACTACAGGGGATGTATTTAAAAACCCATTCCTTTTAACACAAACATCAAGTATAACCGGGAGTATGATTGAAAAAATATCAAATTCTACATACGAGATACCAATTGATTCTCTATCGATATTCCAAATAGAAGATTTAATCAGAATTTTCTTTTCGCCAGTATCTGGATCAATAGGTCTTGTGGTTCCATTATGTTTATTTATTTTCTCATTGATAACGCTTATAAAATATAGACCGAAATTATCAATCGAATTAAAATTTTTACTAACGATTGGAATTGGATCTATATTTTATTATTTAATATATGCAGGAACCTATATGCAACGGGATGGTGGAGTTGTACCAGATATACGATATTTTACACCAGCATATTCATTACTCACATTATTTGCATTAGCAATTATTCCCTATGACATAAATTATAAAAAAGTAGTAAGAAATATATTTACATATCTCCCAGTAATTTTAATTATATCACTACTATCTATTGCTACTTTATCAGTTGGAGAGACGTATAAAACATTCAGAATAATCCCGGAAATAATTTCTGTAATTACATTAGCTATAATGATAATAATATTTATAAATGATAAAACAACAAAACCATCTCCATTTATGGAAAAACTTATTCCATTGGCAATAGTATCGTCACTATCATGGCAACTTATTATTATATTTGTTTATAATACTTCTAAATTACACTACTATCAGATATTTATACCAATATCTGAATATATATTCAAAATAATGTTTGGTGGCTAAAAATGGCATTTCAACAATATATGACAATGGAATGGATTAAAGAGAATATAAGAGAGCCAATTCCTCTCAGCGATAAAAAAAGAGTTCATGAGCTTTTGGATGTATTAACTCATGATGGTCATACAATCCCTGAGAAATGCGGAGCTATAAATGCTATTGGCTTAATGTCTATTCGATATGGCGCATTTTTCATTATTATGTGCGGAGTTATACCAGTTATCAGACAATATATATTATCTGAATCAAAACCATTATCATTATCATCAATAATAATCTTAAAATATATAGCTCAATCTGGAGGGTGTGAAGAACTTATAGAAAATAAAATAGATGAAGAATTAAAATCAATTATTATTGATATTGATAAAGATTACGATCTGCGAAATGCAGCTGCATCATCATATGGATGGATATTAGCTGATCCACCAGCAGAGGTAAAGAGCGATGTTATTGGATAATACCACATTAAAAATATATAACCCAAATCATCGATCCGAGAGAGAGGATATAAAAAGATATATTTTGGATAATTATGATACAAGTTGGGATGGTATAAGTAGTCTTATATCAGCACTCGATGATCATTATGATTACGTGATTGTTCTTTTTAAAAATAATATAATAAAAGGCGCTGTATCTTATTTTATAAGTAAAAAACATTCATACATAGAAATCGATCACATAGGAGTCGTGGAACATAATAGAGGATATGGAAAACTACTAATGTATGCTGTATTTAAAATAGCAGATATACTAAATAAAAAAACAGTATCATTAGTTACAAATGGAAGTTCTAATGAATTTTATGAGAAAATCGGAATGTATAGAGTTAATAACAAAATACCGGCAGTTTATGAGATAACAATCGATGAAATAAGATTATTGAATATAATGAGAATAATCATCGTTTTTCATGTTAGATGACAATTCTGATACAGGTCTGGGTTTAAAGATCCTATCCATTTCTATTATCTCAACACTCATTATATCATCTATATTTTTAGAAAGTAATGTTTCAATATACTCAATCTTATTATAAATATCTCCACATATGGCATCTCTCGTTCTTTGGCTTTTGGATGTATGTAAATCTTTAATATCCTGCTCAAGCATTTCTCTGACTTTCAAAATATTATTACATCTGTACTCAATGATCGATGCAATAGTTTTTAAATATTCTGCATTATTGGTATTCATCTGCACCACCATCATCTTCACAATCCATAGGAGGTGATAACATTGCTGGCATATTTGATTTTGATATTTTCTCTTTAAATCGTTTAAATTCCAAATCTTTTTTGGGTCTTAGTTCTTTTGGAATTGGTCTTAACATCATATATTTCATCTTCTTAGGATAAACGACATCCTCATATGGTATTGTGAATCTGTCTAATGCGGCTTTAAGCATATTGCACTTCTCAATTACAGACTCCAATGAAATATCCTTAATTTTTAATAAACACATTGTTAATTGTTTTGGATCTTCTAATGATTCCATTTTCTGAGTGATATCAACAATATTTTTGATATTTAGATCCATACTTTTCATTATTACTTCTGTATTACATAACGATAATTGAATATTAGCTTTAATATATTTATCTCTAGAGTACTTCATAATTAAAATATTTAACATATGTATATATATACAATCGCATCGATGCGAAAAGTTATATATTGATGATTTAAATTATTAAATGATGAAAATATTACTAATATCAACACAAGATTATATACACCATCCAATTCCTTCAAGGCACCATTATATATTTGAAGAATTGGGAAAAAGAGGGTATGAAATCCATGTAGCTCATTTTCATGTGAGCAGAGGAGATCAACGATATACAGATCTCATAGTTGAAGAAGTCACGCAATTCAATTTTACATCACCAATTCTTCATTATGTATCAAATGCACCATATCACTATTATAGATTTAATCAAATAATAAAGAAAAATAAAATAGATATTGTTGTTGGTGCGCATGTTCTTGCCGGATCAGCAATGATTAGTGCAGCTCATAAAAATAATATCCCTGTTGTTTTTGATTTAAAAGACTGGTTTCCCGATTCAGCAGCTGCATATTTTGGAAATAAAATCACTCAAAGTGTTGTTCGTAAAAGTGTATGGGAAATAACAAAAAATAATTTACAACATAGTGATTATATTACAACAGTATCTCCATCAATGGTCAGAAAGTTAGAAGATCTAGGGTTTGAATCCGAGTTAATTCCAAATGGTGTAGATACATCAATATTCAAACCATTATTAACAAAAAATACATGGAAAAAAACTCTTGGTATTAACGAGGAGGATTTTGTTATAGGATTTATTGGTAGCGTAGAAACCTGGTATGGGATAGATAGACTAATAAAAGCAATGCCAGAACTATTAAAATTTAATCCCAATACAAAATTATTGATCGTTGGGGATTCATTATTCACAACTTATATGCAAGATCTACAAAATCTGTCGATAACTCTTGGTGTTAATAGAAGTGTAATATTTACAGGAGCTCAATTATATAAAAACTTACCAAAATATATAGCTTGTATGAATATCTGTACAATACCATTATTACCCGAAAAATGGAGAAATATTGCATTACCAAATAAATTTTTTGAATATACATCATGCAAAAAACCTATTCTTATGACATCAATGCCAGACGTTGAGGCGTTAGGGGAAGGAAATATTTTTGTATATCATAATCAAAAAGAATATATTTCACAAGTAAAAGATTTGATGAAACATACTTATACTTTCTCTATTGATTCTTCAAAATACGATTGGAAAAATAGAGCTGATAGTTTCGAGAAAGTATTTAACAAAGTTTTAGCAAGTGATTTTAAAAAGAAAAATGGGTTTTAACCCAAACACTTTTAAATAATATTAACCAAATCATATAAGATTGATATGGAAGCCCCCAAAGATCTTATATTGCCAATAATGCAAGGAAAAGTTACAGCAATATTCAAATTGTTCAATGGTAGACACGAACTTTGCGGAGAGCGAAACTTATCTGTAAGCAGAAGAACATATGCTATAGCGGACATTGAGTCTAATAGAACAAAGAAAATCGATGCGATTACAGAAGAAGATTTGCGACGCGGGAATTTTAAATCGATGGAGGACTTCAAAAAATGGTGGTTTGACAAGGGGTATCGAGAGCACGATACTATCAATGTAATTTATTTTGAAATATTAAGGTATAAGCCGTATGGGAAATATTACCTGAAACGCATGGGCAAAAGAATACCAGTAATAAGAGGTGATTGAATGAGCAGATATAATAGAGGTGATTTGTTCACTGATAAAGTTATAAGTTTGTATGGATACACAAAAGATGTACTTGATGATATTCTTCAAAATCGTAAAATGTATGATGAATCTCCGGAAAGTTTCCCTACGGAGATAGAACTTTTAAGAATTTATGATCTTTATAAAGAAATAGGTGGGAATGATAAGGAGATATCTGATGGGGTTCTTGCATCATGCTACTGGTATATATACCATAATTTTAATCACGAAATACCAACATTCACAGAACAAGATGAAAAGGGTGTTGAACGATTAAGACTAAACCTTGTAGCTGATTATCTTGTTAAAAATTATTGTATTGTTTCTGTAAATAATATTGCATATATTTATATAAATGATAAATATTACGAAGATACACATAGGCTTGCAAGAGATGTAGTAAAAATACTAAAAGAGAATGGATATAGTGATCAAAGAAAAATAGAACCAATAGTCAGAGATATTCTTTTTAGAATTAAAAAAGAAACTATGAAATTCAAAGAATTCCCCTTTAATAAAAAATCACAATATCTTATTCCTGTATCAAATGGGGTTGTTGTCAGAAAAAATCTGAATCTTTTATTACCAAAATCACCAGTATGGGGATTTACTTATGCACTCCCGATAGTTTTTGATAAAAATGCACCAAAAGAACCAGTATTAAAATTTATCAATGATATTGTAGATGGTGAGGATAGGAAATTACTTATTCAAGTTCCAGCGCAAGCTCTGATGCAAAATGCAAATTATCAATTATCATACTTATGCACAGGTGATGGAGCCAATGGAAAATCTACATATATCAAAATGTTAAAAGAACTTGTTGGGATGAATAGCACAACCTCTGTAAGTCTACAAGAACTTATTGAAAATAGATTTGCAACAGCAAATTTACAAGGAAAACTATTAAATCTTTATGCAGATCTTCCTAAAACAAGTTTAAAGGATACGGGAAAGTTTAAAATTCTTACAGGTGGCGATCAAATTACCGCAGAGAAGAAATTTGCAGATAGTTTCTTATTTGAAAATAAAGCGGTATTTGTATTTTCTGCTAATGAACTACCAAGTGTTGATGACGGGACGTTTGCATTTTGGAGAAGATGGGCTGTTATAGAGTTTCCTCATAAATTTAAAGTTTCCAATAGATTTATCGAAGAGCTAATAACTCCTGAAAATTTATCGGGTTTCTTAAATCTCGTTATTGAAGATATGGCAAGAATTGAGGAAGAGGGTCTTATCAGATCATCAAAAGTTGAAGAAATCATGGAATTGTGGAAAATGAGATCTAACTCATCATATGCATTTATAAAAACCCGATTACAAAAATCCGCAAAAGATTCTATTCCTAAAAATCTTCTTTGGGCTGAATACAATAAATATTGTATTGATAATGATTTTACAGAAATGTCAAAGATAAGATTTAAACAACAACTCGAAAAAGAATTTGCGGTAGCGGAAGGGTATGAAATGAAAGGTGCTGAAAGAATGTTAGTTGTCAAAGGAATTACATTTGTAGATCTTAACGCTCCAAAAAAGAAACCAGAAGATCACACTGTAAAAACAAAAATTGATACATTTGAAGATAAAATAACTTCAACTTAATTCATACTTTTAATAACCTATATATAAAGAAGCAATACAATGTATATATAGGTGAGCTTTATGCGTTATTCAAAATTTTTTGCAATTTTACTTGCAATAATTATGATACTTATAATACCGATTTCAGTATCGGCATTTACACCAGTTGCACCTATTATTAACTATGGTGCAACTGTTTATATTGGAGAAGAGGGATTGAATATGAGTTTAATTACAGGACCGACAGGTTCAACATTTGGTTTTTGGAGATCAAGTAATCCAGAAACAACATCTCCTGTAAAAACAATATTCTTATCTCCCACCAATGTAGAAATAACAGATAGTGATTTTAATGGATATACAGGATATTGGTATAAAATATTACCTAATGGAACTGCAACTAATGGATTTCAAGTGATGGATCCACGATTAGATTTAGAAATAACTTCTTTAGATAAAATTTCTAATTTAAATGGAAAAACTATCTCCCCAGGTCAAATGGTAACTTTCAAACTAAGCAATAATTTTTATAATTTTAATAACCGATATGATGTCGATTCAAATGGAACTTTAATACCACCTAATCAAAACAATGGGTTCGTAAATATTAAAGTCACATCACCAGATGGTGGATCATATTCAAGTCTTATTGCAGCTAATAGATCTCCTGTAAGCTTACAAAACATATTTTTGAATAACAATCCTTATGTATGGCAAAGCCAGTGGAATACCAGCGCGAAAAATGCAAATAATCAAAAATTATACTCATCGGGAATTTATAATATTTATGCCGAATCAACATTAAATGGTATGAATGATAATCTTGCTGGAAATGTATCTGGTAGGTCAACATCCCCAACATATACATTGAATATAGGATCAACATCTGTTGCATTAGAGATAAATTCCGATATAGTCATGAGAAATAAACCATTTTCTGTAACTATTATTGGAACCCCAGGCGCATATTATAATTTATGGGTTAAAGACACAAATCAGATGACTGCTGGTGTTGGAGAACAGCCACCATCAATTTCACCATACCAAGATGGTGTAAATATAAGTGATCCGATAACAGCAAACTATTCTTACCAGAATGGTAATGGAAGGACAATTGCACAAAATACACCATCATCAATACCAGATCAATCATTCTATGCAAATGTTTCAATGTCAACAGATGGTAGTAGAATTGTTCAATTCGAGACTGGAACTTACACAAAATCAGGAAAATACATAATTCGTGTTGAACAAAAAGAAGGGAATGAATTTAAAAGCGATGAGATAACTGTAGTTATTCAAAACGGAAAGATATCAATAGTGGCTAAAGATTATCAGAGTTTTTATCTGGGAGAAGTAATTAGGTTATCTGGTGAGAACTCAGTATCACAACAAACATTCTTATTTTTAACAGGACCGAATCTTCCATCGAATGGTGCACAAATAAATTCACCAGATCCGAGAGACGATCCAGTTGTAAATAATGATATGGATACATTCCAAATAGCAGATGTTGATAGTGGCGACTGGGATTGGGATTGGAATACAGCTGGAATAGGATTAGATACTGGAACTTATACTGTTTATGCAGTAAGTACTCCAAGCGACAGAAATCATCTTGAATCGAATGATTATGCCACATTATCTATTACAATCAAAAAGCCATTCATATCTGCTACCGTGTCTCAACCATCTGTTGCAAAAGGGGATGATATTTATATACGAGGTGTTGCAGAAGGTAATCCATCAGATGGTGTAGCAATATGGGTACTTGGTACAAATTACGCAGAGAGAGTTACACAATCTGTAGATTCAAATTCCGTGTTTGAATATAAACTTCCAGGTTCTTTAACGTCCACATTAAATAGTGGACAATATTTTGTTGTAGTTCAACATCCTATGCAAAATGGTCAATTTGATATAGTGCTCGATAGTGATGGATATGTCATAAATAAACAGATGAATGTGAATACAACATCTGGTACTGGAACTTCAATATTTAAATTAACTGGATATAGTAGTTTGCAGGGAAGTGATGCGGCACAAGCATTAGTAGATGCTCTCGAAGATCAAAATATTGATGATACCTATACGAGACTTCAATTCCTTGTTGATCAGCCATATATCAGAATAGATCCTATAGGTAATAGGCATATAGGAGATAAATTTACTATTACATCAAAAACAAATTTGGCTGTTGGTGATGAGATAAATGTAGAAATATATTCTTCTTCCTTCCAACCAACAGAAAAATCTGTAAGTGGAGAATTCAGTGGTGCTACAGGAACAGTTAAAGTCACAAAAGGAAATGTATCTAATTCAATAGTTTTCCAAGTTGATACTTCGACATTTAAAGAGGATGAGTATATTGTTTCAGAAACCGCTATCACTTTAGATGCTTCTGGAAATACTGTATTTAATGTTATGGGAATGACTGTACCCACACAAAGTATATCAAATAATTCAAATACGGCTAATATCAGCTCAATACCAGTACAAATTCCAACAACTATTCCAAAAGTAGTAGTAGCTACAAAAACGCCAGTACCTACTCCAAAACCACTCCCAGGATTTGGTGCTTTATTAGCATTGGGAGGAATAATGATTGTTGGATATATTATATCTAGAAGAGAATAATCTTAAACAAACTTTTTTATAATAATAAATGATATATAATAATGTGATGGTGAAATAGATGATAGTCCGTAATATTACAAAATCTAATACTTTAGATAACAGAGAAGTCCTTTGTAAAGCTGTAGTAGCAGCAAAAACGTATTTGGGGGATCGGTTTTTTACAAAAAGTATGTTACAATTCCTTCTTATCAAAACTGTAAGAGTGAAAAAACCAATTATGGATTCAACAAAATATGTTCCACTTGAAGCTTTAACGAAGGAACAAGCTGGTCAAATGTTCAATATAATGTTAGACAAAGGTTATATAGAATATTCTCATGTATTTAAAAAAGATCCAAAAAATCCATCAACATCAATAAATATTCCGGAAGGAGAAAAGGTATATAAAGTAGGAATGTTACGATATACAGAATGTACACAGACCAGCTGGTATAAAAATAGACAGCGAAAAGAGAAGTTTTTATTAAAAGAAGAACAAATTGATAAGCGAAGTTGTAGAGCACTTCAACAAATATATACTATGTTCGGTAATATGCCATTCTCATATAAAACAGTTACATATACAGCAAATATGATTACAAATTTCTCAAAGGATAAAAATCTAAAATTAACTCCAGCTGAAAAAAGTGCATTAGATCATATGAAAACGAAATTATATAATTATGATAAAGAGGGTTTTAAGCAAGTATGGCAATCTCTTGTCAGAAATGGTTATATATTACCACATAAAATCAAAACCCCAAGTGGATATGTTAAATCAACGGGATTGTATAAAATAAATCATCCATACCTGAAATACTGTTTAGCAGAAATGGTATAATAAAAATTTTATTAAAATAATAATTTACTTTATTTTAAGTTTCTTGACATTGGTTTTTGGCATTTTAAGATTTACTTTCATCCTTGGCATTTGAACTTTAACCTGTTTCTTTTTTCCTTTTGCGGTTTTCACATTCGTAGTAACGCCATCCTCAGCCATTTTTTTCATTATTGTAAGTGGCACCATTGCTCCCATAGTCATAATTCCCAATCCAACACCTGTAGCTGCCATATTCATAGCATTGCCTAATGTCTCTTCTGCACCCATATTATTTCACCTATATAAATATAGAACCACTATATATTTAATACCATCGGAAAAATGACCGCTTCTATTATAAATAATAAGATCACATATTAGATATCATGTGGGCAGAGCATATTCTTTATTCGATAGCAATAGCAATTTTCATTAGTATGATATTACAACACTATAAAATACGTGATATCTCATGGATATTAGTTCCGATGTCAGCTGTACCTGATGTAGATTATCCAGTATCACATCTTATGGCATTCATAGGACTAAGATACCCGTATATTTGGAATCATGGTGATTTTCACAATTTGGTAGGAATGATTGTTTTATCTTCAATAATTGCAATTTATTTATATAGAAAAAAGATGGGGGAGTTTTTGTTAATATGGATAATGTGTGTAGCTGGTTTTTCACTACATCTATTAGAAGATATGTTTGTATATGATCATATCTATGCTGTTTTATATCCGGTAACAATAAAAGTATATGGATGGAATATAGTTCCAGAATCTGGAAGTTTAATAATTGGCGGACAGGGTGTATTTACAGCTGGGCTTATATTATTAGCAATTGTAATACTCATTAGAGTGGCATTTACAGGAGAGGACTGGATATATGGATACCAAAAGGATTATCACAACTGGATGAGATTTTTTAGTATCCATCCATATACAATAACAACAAAAACATTTATGATTACCATACTAAATCAGATAAATACGTTTAAATATACGAAAGATGAATGAGTATTATGAGCTTTCAGGTTACAGCAAACACTATTGGAGAAGCACACGAGAAGATAGTAAATTTTATTCGTAAACGTGGAGATATTCTTCAAACAGAAGATAAAGAATGGACGAAAGAAATAACTGATATTAAAATTAAAGTTACAAACCCCTTTGATGAACCAAGAATATCAGAATGTTGTTTTATGGGTAAAAAAGGGTTTGATGAATATGCTAATAACATTGTTTACGGATATAGTAAACATATTGGATTCATATATGATTACCATACGAGAATTTTTGACTGGGGTGGTGGAAGTCAAGATGATGGAATTGTCACATATATTGGTAAAACTCCACAAGATACGCATTATATAAAAGGTAAAACGGATCAAATTGAATATATTATTGAAAAGTTAAAAAGTGATACAACCTCACGTAGAGCTTTAGCAACAACTTGGATCCCACCGATAGATGAAAAACGTAAAGATGTTCCATGTTTACAATTAGCTCAATTCCTTGTAAGAAATAGTAAACTAGAAATGTTTGTGGTTTTCAGAAGTGAGGATATGCTTAGTGGTTTTGGTCAAAACGCATATGGTCTTACCGCACTTCAAAAATATATTGCAAAAGAACTAGACATACCGATTGGATCTTATCATCATTATGTGATAAGTGGTCATATTTATTATATTCGTGATTCACATGAATTAGAAAAATTCCCGGATGTTGATTAAAATGTGGCAAGATATTGTATTATCCGGTGTCGGAATTGTCTTTACACTAATTTTAATTCCACAGCTGAAAGATTCCATAGATGGTAAATCACAATTAAATTTATTTACTAGTAGTATTACAGGAATTGGTTGCTTTATAATATGTTTGATTGACATGACTCTCAATCTACATATTGCAGCTGCCGTATCTTTAATAACGGGATTGGTATGGCTATCATTCTTTGGATTAGCATACAGAACAAAAAATAATATGCAGGTGTAAAATGAGAATATTAGTAACTGGTGGAGCAGGATTTATAGGATCAAATCTGGTTGAGAGTTTATATAAAGATCACGAGATTGTTGTCATTGATAATCTCAACAGTGGTAGTACTTCAAATTTAGAGAACTCTGATATAACATTTATTGGCAATTCAGTAAATAATATTTTGGAATACGATGTTCCGGATATTGATATTATTTATCATCTTGGAATACCGTCATCATCACCAATGTATAAAGAAAAGCCAATACTTGTTGGAAATGCGATAAACGGTGCTATTAGTATATTTGAATTTGCAAAACGAGAGAATGTTAAAAAAATAATCTATGCATCATCATCATCATTATATAGTGGATTAGAACCACCTCATATAGAAAATATGACGATCAACGTCACAGATTACTATACAGAAGCTAGATTGGGTATAGAGAGAATTGCAAAACTTTATAATAAACTTTATGGTATCAAAAGCGTTGGTCTAAGATTTTTTTCAGTTTATGGACCTCATGAAGAAGCAAAAGGTAAATATGCAAATATAATAACTCAATTCTTATGGAAAATGCAAAGGGGAGAGCCCCCAGAAATCTATGGGAATGGTCTACAGAGCAGAGATTTTATATTTGTAAAAGATATTGTACAAGCTTGTACATTGATGCTCAAAAATGATGTCAGCTATGAAATACTTAATGTGGGAACTGGAAAATCATATTCGTTTAACACTATTGTTTCTATGTTAAATTATAAATTAAATACAGATATTAAACCAAATCATATACCAATGCCAATGTCAAATTATGTTGATAAAACTATGGCAGATTTAACAAAAATTAAAAAATTTGGATATGAACCCAGATATTCACTTAGCCAAGGTATTGATGAACTGATAAATAGTAAGAATGTTTAAATAGAGATGATATCAAATATAATAGTATTAAAGGACGGTTAAAAATTGTCACAAAGAGTACTTGTAATAGGTGATACTCATGTCGGAAGCGACGTTGCATTATCGCCTGAGGAACTGATATTGAGAAGTAATAATAGAATTTTAGCAAACGAAGTACAACTCGCAATCTTACAGGAATTTTATGATATGATTGACGATGTTGGTATGGTAGATTTGCTCGTTCTCAATGGAGATCTTGTCGAAGGAACAAATTATTATGGAGAAGGCGTTGGATGTGTTACAACAAATATGGATAAACAGGCAGAGGTTGCTATAGATCTCTTATCTGAAATCAAATTCCGTAAAGTTGTAGGATGTCCTGGAACCAAATACCATGTAAAATCCAATCCCAACCTGGATAAAAAAGTTATTGAAGGTCTTGGTGGGATTTGCATGGATGAGATTTCCATGCAAATTGAGCAGACAAGAATCTATGCAAATCATAGAACTCCAGTAAGAATGAGTCAATGGGAAAGTAGATCGCAATCAATTGCCAAAGATATGCTTCTCAATGAATTAAATAGTATGGATTTCGGTCATTACGATATTATTTGTAAATCCCATGTTCATTACTATGTTGCTTTAGACCAAGGAACATCGGTTGGTTTTGTTTGCCCATGTTGGAAAGGGCGAGACGAATTTGCAAAAAATTCCACTAACCCATTTGCATTTAATCCCTCTATCGGATATATTATGTTTGATATTGAGGATGATGGAAGTTTCTCATGGACGAAATCGGTAAAACATCTGAAAGGAAATTCTGCTATCAAAACATACGATATTGAGGAAATTCCAAGCAGGTTCTAAAATGAAAACCACTTGTTACTCTAAAAAATGTACAGATATTATTATACCAGAGTTAGATGAGATTATTGTCAGAAGAATTAAAAAATCAGATGTATCTCCTTTTATAAATTATACATGGGATGATAGAGCTGTCAAAATTCTTGCGAGAGATTATCCAAAAGTAAAGCGTGGTGAGATGAAAATTATAGAACTCTCACGGAAAGTTGGTAAATCATATGCATCAGTGAGAAATAAAGTACGAAGAATGGGGTTACATTAAATGATTAAAGACATAGGTGAATACTTCAAACATCCACAAATAATTAAAGAAATATTTGAAGAACCTATGATATGTTTAGATTGTAGTACCAGATATAAATATAAACATGGTATTCATGATCCATGTAAAAAATTTTCTAGTAAATGCCCAAAATGTGGAAGCATGAATGTAATAACAAAAAAAGACGAGGAATATTTTGAGAATTATATGAAACCCTATCTCGAAGCGAGAGTTAAGGACGAATATAATCCTAATATTCATGAGAAAGCTTAATATAATTATCAATCTCTTTTAATATATGGATTTGAAGCGGTAGTGGAATCGCGTCCGCCCTGTAAGCGGAAGGAAGTGAGTTCGAACCTCACCAAGTCCTTAATTGATACCCATTTTAACTATCAAAATCTTTATATTCTCTCAAAACAAATATCTATTTGCACAGAAATCATGTGCGTGATGACTTATGGACGTAAAACTAATTGACGAATCAGCTAATAAAATTGTTAAGCTGTTTAAAGATAAGGAAATCGATCTACCAAAGAAGTCTATTGTCGATGATTTGACGAAACTCGTAGACGAAAATTTCGATTTCGCACTCCCTATGAACGATGCAATCAGAGCGGTTGTTGGAAAATATGCACGGCAACATAATGTTAAAATTATGATCAGTGGTGGAAGCGGTAGTGGAGATACGCAGCCAATCAAAGATCTTGTTGCAAACACATGGGTTACGGTGGAAGGAGAGGTTGTAGAAGTCAGTAAACCAAACAGTAAAAAGATTCACCAAACTGCTATTATCACTGATGGTAGTGGATCTATTCGTGTAACTGTATGGAACCGCAATCCCGATGAACCTCATGTTACCGATATGGCAATAGGGAAATGGTATAAGATTTCAAATGGTATCGTAAATGTTTATAATAACATTCCCGCAATCGGTGTACAAAAAACTACTATTATCACAAAGATAGATGGTAAAGCAAAATTAGCACCTACAACTACAAAAATTATCGATATCAAACCGGGTATCGTTAATTTACAGGCAAAAATTGTAAAACTCTTCGAGCCAAAAAGTGATAAGGTTGCTCAAGCAGGAATTATCGGTGATGATACCGGAACAATTCGTTTTGTTGTATGGAAATCAACAAAGCCGAAAAAGGAATTTAAAGAAGGGAAAGTATATGATATTCCCTTTGCCGCATGTAATTTATTCAATAATACCTTATCGGTAAATCTTATCCCCGATGAATCGAAGGAGAGTAAAGTAGAAATTGATGTTAAATCGACTACACTATCCATATTAGGAAATCTTGTAAATGTTCAAGAAGGATCTGGTATTATTAAACGATGCACAGTTGAAGGATGCCATAGAGTTCTTAATAGAATGAACTATTGCACGATCCATGAAATACAAAAAGATTTCAAATATGACATGAGAATTAAAGGTGTCATTGACAATGGATACGATGCAAAATATGTTCATATTCCCCTCAAACAAACAGAAGAACTTATGGGAATGACACTCGATGAGGCGATTAAAAAATCAGAACATGATCCTCTTGGTGTAGAATCAATTTATATGGAAGTAAAGAACAAAGTTGTTGGAAAATATTTCATTATTGAAGGTAATGAGATGAATGACAGGATCCTTGTATCCGGAATCAAACCAGCAACATTGGATGATATTAAAAAGCTAACAGAAATTGACTTTAAAAATTCACCACAGTCAACCCTAGGAGATGCGTCATAATGGAACAACAGACATTTAAACGAGAAGCCGCAAAGCGAATCTTTGCAGGAGAGTTTAGAGGAATTAAATTCTCCGAAAAATTCAGTACTGATGATAAAGCGCCAACATTCGTATTATCACCAACTGGTGAAGTAGCTGCAAGGGTGCTTATTGTAGGAGTACTCACTGATAAAGAGAGGACTACTACCAAAGACAAAGCAAATACTAACTATAGAGGAAGGGTTAATGATGGTACTGGTGACTTCTTTGTTGGTGCCAGTAGCTTCCAACCCGAAGCAATGATGCAAATTGCAAGAATTGAGACTCCCGCTATAGTATCAATTGTTGGTAAACCGAAATTGTATACCAGAGAAGATGGTAATCAATTCGTATCCGTTAATATCGAAAGTATCACGTTATCGGATAAAGAAACGCGGGATATGTGGAAACTCGAAACTGCATCCTTAACACTCAAAAGAATTGAGGTAATGGAGAAGGGAGAGAACCAAGCGTATAAGAATATAAAGGAAAAATATAATACAAACCTCGAAACCTATAAAGGAATGGTAAATAAGGCTATTACGAGGAATGTGTGATGTCAAAAAAATTTATTATTTTTCTTTTATTACTAATATTTTTATCAAGTACAGCTTCAGCATTAAACAACTCAACATCAAATGTTACTGTTGCACCTACAAGTAATCCTGTCATGGAAAAACTTACAGAAAATTTCTATGGAACTATTACTTATGCCGATGGAAATCCATTACCAGCTGGAACTAATATTATTATAAAAGACCAATACAAGAATGTAATTGGTAATTATACTACCAGAGAAATTGGAATATATGGAAGTTCAAAACCATATGGAGATAAATTAGAAGTAATCGTTTGGAGAAATCAATCGGATAGAGCCAGTAGATCAAGTGTAGTATTTGTTAATTTCTTTGTTGATGGGTAAGATCTAGAGATTCAGCAGATTTCAAAGTTGGGGAGAGTGAAAATTTCAACATTCTACTACCTATAATGAAACCAACTCCATTACCAACCACTATTGCTACAACTATCCCAACATTAGTCCCAACAACAATCGAAACGATTAAAGAAAATATTACTATCGTTCAAATAACACCTACACCTATAGTATCGGATAATATATTTCCCGGCGTTTCAAATACAGATCTTGTAGTATATGGTGTAATTGGAACTATATTAGTAATAATTGGTATGATTTTTACCGTCATAGTTCAATCATATCTAATGAATAAATCAAACCGTGATGATTCATTAGGACCAGAAGATAAGAGATAGATCAGTAGATCTATTATCTTAATTTTTGCTATTTTCATATCGCATCATACGGTTTATAGCAAAAACAAAACGTAGTTTTGCCTATTGTTTTTAAAAAATGATGCATATATTTATAATATCTGGAAATGTAATAATATGTAATGCTCTGTTATAAGAAGA
>JGI20214J51650_10000465_pt1 | contig 24946 bp, 25 predicted proteins | sample WetSurMetagenome_FD_51650 | JGI IMG/M metagenome (IMG submission 51650) | reverse complement strand
TGGTCAACTGTGCCATGTCGCCAGATGGAAAGATCGCCACCAAGGAGAGGCGGCAGGTGCGAATTTCGTCCGAGGAGGACATGGTCCGGGTCAGGGAACTTCGGGCCTCGTGCGATGCCATCCTGGTGGGGGTGGGTACGGTCCTCGCCGACGACCCGCATCTCACCATCAAGGGGAACGACCGGGAACGAAACCCGCTGCGCGTGGTGCTTGACCCCCGAGGCAGGACGCCGCTCCAGGCGAAGGTGCTCGATTCCCAGGCTCGGACCCTGATCGTCACATTGCGATCGACGGAGAACGTTTGGCCTGGTATCGATGTCTTCCGCTCTGGTGAGGATTTCATCGACCTCCCTGCATTGATGGATGAGCTAGAGAGGCTTGGGGTGAGGGCGCTCATGGTCGAAGGAGGGGGCGAGACCATTTGGCGCTTCTTCAAGGCCGGTCTCGTCGACCGCTACCTTGTATATGTGGGCACCAGGGTGTTCGGTGGACGGGAGGCGCCAAGCCCAGTGGATGGTGAGGGGTTCCTAGAGAAGGACACCTATCGGTTGCGCCTGAGATCCGTCGAGAGGATTGGCGAGGGCGTGCTGCTCAGCTATGAGGCGGAGAGGGATGGCTGATCGGCCCCGGTTCCACGTCGACGAGATGCTGGGCACCCTTGCAAAATGGTTGCGCATCATGGGCTATGACACCGTCTACGATAGGGACCGGACGGACGGTGAGATAGCTGCCTCGGCAGAAAGGGAGGGCCGGGCCCTGCTCACCCGGGACAAGATGCTGGCGAGGAAGGTCGGCGGGTCTGGACTGTACATCGTCAGCGATGTGCTCGAGGAGCAGGTCGCCCAGGTCGTAGGGGTCTATGGATTGGAGTTCGATGAGGGGCTTACCCGGTGTGCGGTTTGCAATGGCGTGCTGGTACGCATCTCAATGGCGGAGGCGGAGAAGGAGGCCCCGGAGGGATCGCTGAGGATGACAGATGAGTTCTTTCGATGCCAGGGTTGCGCGAAGGTCTATTGGAAGGGAACGCACTGGAAGAGCATCGTCGGACGCATGGAGGACTTTGGCCTCTAGGGGAGCTCTTGGGTATAGAGGTCCTCGCTCACGGTCTTCCCGGTGCCAGCATCGATGACCATCACGCCACGCACCCCTTCGACGCACCAGATCGGAAGATAATAAAGGCCGAGGTCCTCTAGGACGATCTCTTCCCGTTTGGGCGCCACCAGCTTTCGTTCGGTTATCACAGCAGGTCCGGACTCCCGCACGAAGTCCTGCTCTGAGGTATGCCTGCTCATGACCTCGTCCAATGCCAATCGGCGTGAGTCCTCTGGTTCGAGATTGGGTTCGAGACGCTGATGGCTCTGTTGCAGTGCCGATGTCAGCTCGACCCCCTCCTGCCATTCGGTGCTCTTGCCTGTCAGAGCATTTATGGCCACGGTACCAGACTTGGTGCCCAGCCGATGCTCGTCTATGTAGAGGGCGCAATTGTAGCGGTGGAGGTAGTGGGGGACCAGCTCCAGCCGGTATCTGAATCCGCCCACTCGCTGGGTCCCTATCAGTTTGACGGTGTCGCTTTCGATGTGCGGCCTGACGATCTTCTCTCCCAGGTCCGGGGTCGATGGTTCAAGGTCCTTCGCGGAAACGGTACGGGGATAGTCATCGGCCACGAACTCGTCCACCAGGCCGAGGTCCCGGTGCCCGAGGAGGCGCTCCAGATGCACCCTGCCCAGCTCATGCTCGATGTCCTCCCGGGTCCAGACGATCACCTCCTCAGAGATCTCACGCCTTGCCTTCTCACTGAGCGGGACAAGGCTCACCACCACCCGCCTACCGGATTGCCCTCGCGTCCTGTCCAGGAACCGGTGCAACGCAGCCTCGTCGGACCCTTGGAGTAGGCAGAAGAAGACCTCGACCGCGCCCTTCCTTCCTACCAGTACGCCATCGCGTTCGAATATCTCGAAATCGCGAGAGCGCAGGATATCGTCGATCACGGAACGTAGGGAGGACAGAGAGACTCACCGATGGCGGAACCGTGCACGAGAATAAATCGTTTTTCGATGGAAGAGGACATGGAGGCTTATCGCGTTCGAATATCTCGAAATCGCGAGAGCGCAGGATATCGTCGATCACGGAACGTAGGGAGGACAGAGAGACTCACCGATGGCGGAACCATGCACGAGAATAAATCGTTTTTCGATGGAAGAGGACATGGAGGCCTGGAATTCATCTTGGATTCCCTTGACCAAAGGGGTAGTCCCTTGATTGCAGGGAGCACTGAACGGTGGTGAAGCCGATGCGTTCATGTGGGATGCGGGCCCCAACGGTCCAGAGGCCCCTTGCTTTTTCATGGCCAGGACCCTAGCGGATATGAACGCCCCGACACTTGGATCATGGTTTGATCGGGCTCCATAGGTCCCTGCCCACGCATGCATCGTTGGACATGACATCCAGGAACTCCTCCGGATAGGGCTGTAGGAAGGTCTGCTGACGAAGGTATCCCTGATCGAAGCGCGCTATCCAGGAACGCAGCATCCCGGTGGCCACCGTGATGGGCAACTTACCGTCCCGATACATCTGGAGGGCATCCAGGAACTCCGCCTTCTCCGCCTGGTTCAGGTCTGCCGAAACATACCCGAACGCATGAAGCAGGACGTTCACCCCCGAGCCGCACCGTGGTGGTCTGGAAAGCGCAAGGCGCAGGTGGGCCTGATACCTGTCCGCCAGGTCGGAGGGTCCATATCCCTCCTGGTTGGCCACCAGCCTGCCAAGGGCTGCAAGCTCCTTCTGGCTATAGTACATGAGCAATAGCTTGTTACGGGCCTGGAAGTCCACCAATGCGTTCATGCTTACCTCTCCCCTTACCGCTCGGAAATCTGCCAGGATGAACAGCTTGGTGAGAAAGTGCTCCCCGATGCGCAGGTTCAACAGACGCGCCTCGTCCTCAACGGCCAGCTCAGAAAATCTGGTCATCACCTCCCTGCCAAAGAAGCCGCTTTCCTTGGCCGTGAGCGATGCCACCCTCTCGCCCAATGGATAGACCTTCACGTCCTTGATGCCGCAGGACGGCGAGCGGGACTTGAGGACGAACCCATCCACCTCTGGAAGGCCGTCCAAGAAGGAGGAGCTGAATTGGGCTGCCAGATCGGTCACGTCCCTACCGGTGCTGGGTTGGACCAACCTCAGGTCTCCTCCCACCTGCACCACCCTGATCGGTCCCCGTGGCACCCCGAGCCCTATCTCCACCTCCATGCAGACCGGGATGAAATCGGCATACCGCATCAACCGCCTCACGAACTCGCTGGTGATGGTCTCGCCGTTGTAACGGCACCGCTCGAACTCGATGCACTTGCTGATGACCACCTTGGGGCGGGGGAAGGATCTAGGCGACATGTCATTTGATAGGGTGGTGCCTCATTAATCATCGTTTGCCCCTCAGATAGGTTGATGAGCCGGAAAAGGGATGGACGATGCGATGCGATGGTTGCGCTGGCTCGGGATATCCGCCATGGTAGCGGGGGCCATATTGTTCGCCTATGGCATCTACCTGGGCGAGGTGGTCGTGGCAGTGGTGGTGATATTCCCGGTGCTGATCTCCAATGGGGCGATCGGAGCCGCCGCCATGCTTCTGCTCGTCCTCGGACTCATGGCGCTGGTCCTTTCGTATTTCTTTGTGGAGGGAGGAGAGGTCGGTCCATCGGACAAGCAGGGGGCATTGGATGATGGGGAGGAGCGGAAGATGGGATTCGGTGGAGTGGTCCTCATCGGTCCAGTGCCAATAATCTTCGGCTCGGACCGAAGGACGGCCCTGATCGCAGCGGGATTGGCGATAATGGTCTTGGCGATCGTGATCCTATTGTTGTCCCTTCGATGATTCCAGCACCTGTTTGGCCACGGTGAAGAGGTCCTTGCGGTCCTTCCCGGCGGCTTCCCTGATGATGCCGATCAATCGGATGTATGCATCATAATCCTGGGCATGGCGACGGAGGGCGCGGCTCAGGGACTCCTCGAAGTCGTCATCCTTGTGACGCCTCTCGATGGCCTCGGTCAGGCATTCCACCTCCATCGCGCTCAGCGTTTCCAGCTCTCCACCACCTTGAGGAAGTTCTGGAAGATATCGGACCCGTGTTCGGTGTTCTCGACCTCGGGATGGAACTGGAGACCGTAGAAGGGTTTGCTGGCGTGCCTCACCGCCTCGATCGGACAATCGTCGGTCCGGGCAAGGACCTCGAAGACCTCTGGAAGTTCCTTGACCTCGTCGTTGTGCGACTCCCATACATGGAACTCGCTTGGCAGTCCCGCGAACAGGTCCCCTTCGTTCAGAACATGGAGCAACGCCTTGCCGAACTCCGGCCTGACGGCCGGCCCGATACTGCCACCAAAATGGGTGCACATGAACTGGTGCCCCGCGCATATTGCAAGGATCGGGCCCTCGAAACGGTCAAGGTATTCGCCATTGTTGCCCATCCTGCCGGCCTCACAGGCAACGCTGGGCGAACCGCCTGAAAGGACGAGCGCGTCCGGGTCCCCTAGTTGGTCGAACGGTGTATCGTTCGGTATGATCTTAGTGTCCACCTTCAGGTACTTCAACACGCGCCACTCCCGGTGGGTCCATTGCCCACCGTTGTCGACCACGAGGACCCTCATCGGAGGAGGGAAGGCCGGGGGGGATTATTAAATCGATGTGCGAAGGGAGGCTCAATGATGTTATGGATTCAATCAAAAAAGTTATATCGAAGGGGCACTTGGAATGACTCGATGAAAGCGGTCATCTTCGACCTGGGCCACACCCTTATCGACTACTACCACGAATGGCGCACACCGGAGCTGAAGGCCATCACTCTCCTGCATGCGCATCTGACATCCTACGGGGTGGAGGCGGAGGAGGGCCCTTTCGTTCGAGACGTCACATCGATGCTGNACTTGGGACGGAAGAAGAAGACCGAGGACATGGTGGAGATCCCATTGCGGGACGTCCTGCAACGAGTCTATGAGAGATACGGCTGCGATGGGGATGAGGACCTGATGGTGGATGGATTTGAGATCTTCTACGGCGTGCTGGTCGAGCATAGGAAGCCCTTCCCTGGAACGGTGGAGATGTTGGAGGGCCTGAAGGACCGAGGATATTCCATAGGCCTCGTCTCTGACGTGGCTTGGGGGCTACCTTCGGTCTATCCCCAGAGGGACATGCAGCATTATGGTCTGGACGCGTTCTTCGACGACCTGGTGTTCTCGACGGACGTGGGATTGAGGAAGCCACACCCAAGGATGTTCAAGCTGGCCGCATACAACCTCGGTGTGGACACCGGAGAATCCCTCTTCGTGGGCAACTCACTACAGGCGGACATCAGGGGGGCGCTCAACGTGGGCATGCGGGCCATACTCAAGGATTCGTGCTACTATGAGCACGATGATGACATCGTCCCCACCGGGAAGATCTCCAGCTGGGACGAGCTTGAGAGGTTCCTGAACTGACGCTCACTCCCACTCGATGGTGGCCGGCGGCTTGTGTGTGATGTCGTAGACCACCCGATTGACGTCAGCCTTCATTTCGTTGGTGATTCGGGTGGATATCCTCTCCAACACATCATGGGGGATCCTGGAGTAGGCGGCGCTCATGCCATCGATGGATGAGACCGCTCGAACGGCGATGGTCTTGCCGTACGCCCTCCTATCGCCATGGACACCGACGGATTGGCATGGCAATAGGACCGCAAAATACTGCCAGGGGCGCTCCATCTTTCCCTGGTCCGATGCCTTCTCGATCTCCTCCTCGACGATGGCACAGGCGTCCCGTACGATCTCGACCGCTTCCGGCGTCGCCTCACCGATGACCCGGATGGCCAGGGCGGGTCCGGGGAAGGGTTGTCGCTCGGAGACCTCGATGCCGAGATATCTCGCCACCTTCCTGACCTCGTCCTTGTACAGGTCGCGCAACGGCTCGACCAGATTGAGGTCCATGTCCTCGGGGAGACCACCAACGTTGTGGTGGCTCTTGATGGTGTCCCGCAGCTTGTCCCCGCTCTCGATCCAATCGGGGGCTATGGTGCCCTGGACCAGGTAATCGGCGTGGAACTGCTTGGCCTTGCGCTCGAAGACGCGGATGAACCGTTCCCCGATGATCTTGCGCTTCCTCTCCGGGTCCGTCACTCCTTTCATCGCTTTGAAGAACTCCTCCGAGGCATCGATGATCTCGTAGTTGATCCCGAGGCGGGAGAACATCTCCTCCACGTATTGGTTCTCGCCCTTGCGCATGAGGCCGGTGTCAACGTAGATGGTCAACAGACGGTCCCCGATGGCCTTGGCCACCAGGTCGGCGGCCACGGTGGAGTCCACCCCGCCGGAGCATGCTATGATGGCCCTCCCGGGGATGGCGATCTTAAGCTCCTCCAGTTTCTCTTCCACGAACTCCTTCACATCGAACATCAGCTGCTCAGCTCCTCGGAGTCCCTCTCCACCTTCTCCACCATCTCCTGGCGATATCTCGCCAGTGCATCCCTCAACCTTGGTTCCCGAATGCCTAGCATCTCTACCGCCAACAAGGCTGCGTTATCGCCCCGATCCAGACCGACCGCCGCCACGGGTATGCCTGGCGGCATCTGTACGATGGAGAGGATGGAATCGATGTTGACCCCCCCACTGACCGGTACGCCGATGACCGGCCTGGTCGTGATGGACGCCACCACCCCTGGTAAGGCTGCAGAGAGACCCGCCACAGCGATGAACACCTCGGCATCGCTCTCTGTGACCAACTTTTTCACTCGGTCCGGCGTCCGATGCGCCGACGCCACGTGCATGGAGGAACTGACATCGAACCTTTGCAGAATGGCCTGTGCCTTCTTGCCGATCTCGGCATCGCTCTTGCTTCCCAGCACGATGAGGACTTGCGGCATCGTTGCCACTCACCGTTTGCTAATAAAAAAATATTTGCTTGGAAGGAATGAACAAGAAAGGAAGGACAGAGGAAATGGTTTGATCAGCTCTTCATTATCGCCAGCAAGAACACCCCGATGGCCACCAGGGCGCCCAACAGAGCGGCCAGGATGTACGTGAAGGCGTCCCAAATGACCTCAGAGAGCGGCTGGGGGATATCGATGACCCTTGGGCCACCCCAATAGCATAGGTATGCCCAGACGACCCCGACGACCAGNCCGACCACCAATAGCACGACGCCGATGGTCCTGCTCTTGCCGCTTCCAAAATAGGCAGTGAATATGCCAGCCAGTAACATCATCAGAGAGAAGACCAGCACCAGCACTGTCAGGAACTCCCACAGATCCATTAAATTTCACCTTTCCATTTATTATCGTTATAGGAAGGATACGTTCAACGGCACACCATGCGCCAAGCGCCATGCGGTCTGGCCATAGCCAGCTCTATCCCGTTGCCACCCTTTCGCTTGCGGCCCGTTAGGGTGTCATAATTCTTAAAAGTTTCTACCTAGACAAATGTTGGACTATTACGAATCGACCGTATTCCAGATAATTATTTTTTTCCATTTTGAAAATATGTCACAGATAGGGTTCGGCCCTCATCCTCAACTCGTCCCAGGTGGGTATGTTGGTGAGCGCCCCCCTGGACTCCACAACGAACGAGGAGGTCGCCGCCCCATAGATCGCGCATTCCCTCAGACCTTTGCCACGATGGAGGCCCGCATAGAAACCGGCGCGGAAGGCGTCCCCAGCTCCAGTGGTATCCACAACCGCCTTCGGTCGGACCACAGGGACATGAAGGCTCTCCTCCTTAGTGTATATCAGGCACCCCTTGGCCCCTTGGGTGACCAAGACAAGGTCGACATGACGCAGAAGTTGCTCCGGTCTTTCCATTTCCATGTATCCTAGGGCAGTACGCAGCTCGTTCTCGTTACCGAACAAGGCGTCGGCATGACCTAGCATCTCCCGGAACGTGATGGGGTCCCATACGTGATGGACCTCCTGCGCTGGGTCGAAGGATATCGATGCTCCCGATCCCTTGAGCCCTTTCGCCATTCTGATGTAATGATGGGGCTTCCCGGTCATGACATGAACATATCTGGCTTGTCCCGCTCGGTCGAGACGGGGCTCCATCTCGTCCATCCTTCCCATGGCCCCCTGATGTACGAAGGCGATCTGGTCATGTTCCCGGTCGGACATGACCCATACGGTGGGGGTGTCGGACCCCTGCACCTCGACCAGGTCCGAAAGGTCCACACCCTTCTCCACCATCATCGATCGGAACTCCCCGGGTAGGTCGCTGCCGACATAGGATACCAGGGACGTGGGGACCCCGAGACCGGCGGCCAGGGTGGCCACGTTGGCAGCTGTCCCTCCGAAGTAGAGCTTCTTCTCCAACACATTGACGGAGGTGTTCTTGGGCGGGAACTTTTCCAGCGTGATTATATAGTCCAGATTGGTGTGACCACAGACACAGAGGAACGGCCTGGACATCAGGTCCCCTCATTCCAGCTCTCCAGGTATTCACGCTGCTCATGTGTCAAGGAATCGATCCCCAATCCCATGGTGCGCAATGCCAGGCGAGCCACCTCTTCGTCCATCTCCCTTGGGACCGTGTGGACCCCGGGCCCCAACTTCTGGGAATTTTTAACGAGGTGCTCCAGGGCCAGTGCCTGGATGGAGAAGCTCATGTCCATTATCTCCACGGGATGCCCCTGACCGGCGCTGAGGTTCATGAGGCGCCCCTGGGCGATAAGATAGGTCTTCCTTCCGTCCGGGAAACGGTACTCGTCCACGAACTCGCGCACACGGCGAGGAGCACCGGCCAGATCCTCCAAGGCGGTCTTGCTGACCTCGTTGTCGAAGTGGCCGGAGTTGCCCATGACGCAGCCGTCCTTGATGACGGCCAGATGCTCCTTGCGCACCACGTCCTTGCAACCTGTGGCGGAGATGATGATGTCCGCCACAGATGCCGCTTGCAACATGGGCATGACCTGATACCCCTCCATCCGTGCCTCGATGGCGCGGACCGGGTCAACCTCCGTCACGATGACGTTCGCGCCCAGCCCCTTCGCNCGCATGGCGATGCCCCGACCGCACCAACCATANCCTGCNACCACCANCGTCTTCCCGGCCACAAGCAGGTTGGTCGCATTCATGAAACCGTCGAAGGTGGATTGACCTGTGCCGTAACGGTTGTCGAACAGATACTTCATTTGCGCATCGTTCACCGCGATCACTGGGAACATCAACTTGCCCTCCCTCGCCATCGANCGGAGCCTGATCACCCCGGTGGTCGTCTCCTCATTCGCACCTTTTATATCAGCCAGCTTGTCCTTNCGGGTGGTATGCAGCATGGTTATGAGGTCGGCCCCATCGTCGATGATGTAGTCCGGNCCCATGTCCAACACCTGGTTCAGGTTCTCGTAGTACTCCTCGGTGCTCTCCCACTTCTTGGCATAGACCTTGATACCATAGGCCTTGGCCAGAGCAAGCGCCACCGAGTCGTCTGTGGACAGCGGGTTGCACGATGCGAGGCGGACCTCCGCCCCAGCCCTGGCCAGGCTGACAGCGAGCATGCCCGTCTTCGCTTCCACATGTAGCGCCATGCCCACCTTGGTCCCCTCCAGAGTACGTTCTCCCACCAAGCGTCCCCGCACCTCGGCAAGGACCTTCATGTGGACCTCCGCCCACTCCAACCTTCTCCTCCCCCTCAATAGCAGATCATCGCTCAAATCCGTCCACTCCCAAGTACCGCTCACATCGTTCTTGCCTGCCGACGCAGGTTCTGGCAAATTCCTTCCATGGTGAATGCCAAGTTCTCATGGTTGTTGAAGGAGGAAAGGACCTTTTTCCGTTCTCCCGGGTCCCTCCTCATCTCTCCAACCATGCGCAGCATCTTCTCAAGGGCCCTGGTGAGCTCGTCCACGATGGCTATGTCCGCCGCAAGGGCGGTCCTGGACAAAGGATTGAGGTCTATAGCGATGACCTTCTTGCCCATCCTTTTCAAAGCCAAGGCCCGGTCACCGTCCTCGAGGGGGATGAGCACGACGTCCGCACTGTAGATGCCCTCCAGAGTGCACTTCGCCCGATCTGATGCGATCTGAGGGAGTATAGCATCCGGCACACGTCCCAGCACCCTCGTCCCCCCTTGCCTCTCCACGTAGGAGCACACCTTCTCCATCCTCCCCTCGCTCCAATGGAACAGGTTCACCTCGACCTTGGCCGATACCGACCGGGCCAGGTCCGTAAGTTCCTTCGCAGCCAGGGCTGCAGCGTTGCCGTTCACAGTGATCACAGGCCGTTTGGCTTCCAGCAGCAGTGCCACGGCCGCCCCCTCCGCCCTCTCCGCCTCGGGGGTGGTCCTCTCACCGATCATATAGTCGAAGGCCTCCCCCCTACCATGCGCGATCAATCCCGTCGGTGCGACGATGCCCTCTCGGACCATTTCGCCCATGCGCTCTCGGACCATCAGAGATTTATAACGGGGGTGGTCTTTNGAGATCTCCACACCCCCAGGAGCGAAGTGCCGCCTCATAACCATTGCTCTAAGGGCGGCTCTTGACATCCCCGAAAAGAATTAAATAGCGATTATAGATAAATTATTAAACCTTTGCATAATCCTTATATAGCATTACATATTCTCCAATATAAGCACAGCAGTAGCTCGGTGAGGACTCTGGTGAATCATGAAATTTCTGGGTAACGTCCAGGAAGTGACTTTTGAGGGCCGTCTTATCGTGCGCGGGTCCTTCACTCCATCACTGGCGACGACAGTGACCGATAATCGTATGCGAACAGTGGGAAGGGTCGTGAGGGTGTTCGGTCCCGTGTCGTCACCTTATGTGTCCATCGAGCCTATGCGTGGTCAATCCTTGCTTTCAATTGTGGGGAAGCAAGTGTATGTGGAGGAGGTCGAACCAAATGCCAAAGCCAAGGGAAGGGACAGACGAGATCGAAAGATGTCCTGAATGTAACAGTGGCCACCTGGTCAGGGATTATGAGCGAGGGGAGCTCATATGCGAGGAGTGTGGATTGGTCATCGATGATCAGTTCATCGATCTTGGTCCGGAGTGGCGCGCTTTCGACGTGGAGCAAGGGGAGAAGAGGGCCCGTACCGGCGCCCCCATGACCTATACGATCCACGACAAGGGACTTTCGACCGAGATCTCCTGGAAGAACAAGGACTCCTANGGCAAGAGCATCCCGACCCGTAACCGGGCCCAGCTCTACCGTTTGAGGAAATGGCAGCGCAGGATCCGNGTCTCCAATGCCACCGAGCGCAACCTGGCCTTCGCATTGAGCGAACTGGACCGCATGGCCTCGGCCATGGGCCTTCCTCGTAACGTGCGTGAGACTGCCGCCATGATATACCGTAAGGCCGTCAACAAGAACCTCATAAGGGGACGCAGCATCGAGGGCGTCGTGGCAGCCTCGCTCTATGCCGCTTGCAGGCAATGCAACGTGCCTCGAACGTTGGACGAAGTGGCCAACTCATCACGTGTGGGGAGGAAGGAGATCGGCCGTACCTACCGATTCATGACCAGGGAGCTGAAGCTGAAGCTGATGCCCACGAGACCACAGGACTATGTCCAGCGCTTCTGCTCCGAGCTGAAGCTCAGCGGCGATGTCCAGGCCAAGGCGGCCGACATCTTGAAGGACGCTGCGAAGAAGGAGCTCACTTCCGGCCGCGGGCCGACCGGTGTGGCGGCAGCTGCGATCTATATAGCATCGATTCTGTGCAACGAGCGCAGGACACAGCGTGAGGTCGCGGACATCGCCGGTGTCACGGAGGTAACCATCCGTAACCGCTACAAGGAGCTGACGGAGAAGCTGGGGATTGAGATCCAGCTTTGATCTGCCCCTACCTGAATGCCAGTCGGTTGCCAGCAAACCTATTAAATCCCTTTAATGCTCATCAATGCAGTCGCGAGGTGCTATCTTGCCAGAAAAGATATCGAAGGAAGAGGAGAAGACCATCCTGAAACCTATCGCCATCTGGTTGGTGTTAGCGGGGATATTAACGTTGATCAGCATCATCACGTTGGTGTTCTACCTGGGGTCCATAGGCTCCACCCTCGGTTTCCTTCTCATTTTGTCCATGACCTTCCTTTCCGCTTATGAGATAAGCATCTCTCGCTCGGTTTGGAGCGGGCAGGTGGGAGAATGGGCCGGTGTGCTACGCGCTCTTTTTATCAGCATGCTCGCTCGGGGTCTCCTGATATTCTTGCTATGGGGGCCTTATAACAACAACTACACTGACCAAACCATTCAAGTCCTCACCGGGGCCCTGTTCTACCTTAACGTCATCTCATTGTTGGTGGAGGGGGGCTCCCTCGGGTTAATCTACTATAAGAGGAACTATTTCGCCCCGCCGCCCGAGGAGGTGGAGAGCTCCCTTAAAAGGATGAGGGTCACCGGGGTGAAGACTCTATCTGACTGCCCCCAGTGCAAGAGCCTCGTTGAGTCGGATTGGCATTCCTGTCCTAGCTGCGGTACCGTCCTACCCAAATTCTGTGTTAACTGCGGCACTCCCGTCAATGAGGATTTCAAACAGTGCCCTAAATGCGGGACAGAGATCCAAGCCCCCAAGGCCATTGCCAATTTAATAGAGACCCTGCGCCAGACCGCAGAGCTGCCCGCATCGCCTGAGACCAAATCGGTCCGTTACGAGAAATACGCTGAGGCATTGATCAAGGGTGGGCGCACTGATGAGGCCATCGAGGCCTATAAGAAATCGATCCATTTCACCCAGTTCTATCGCAAACAGACCAATTTCATGGTCAAGATGGCCATGGTCTATCATAACACCGGACGAGACAAGCAGGCGTTGGACCTCTTGGACGAATCATTGGAGCTTGACCCGCAGGACTGGGCCGGGGCCATACCGTTAAAGAACGAGATATTGGGCGTCAAGGGACCGACCGCCTTGAACAATAACCAACCGGTCAAGGCCTGACGCGCTTCAACATGATGTATCGTACAACTGGAGAGGGGACCCTGCAGAACAGGACCTCCTTCTTGACCCCATGCGCCAACCGGATGGCCCGGGATATCTCCGCCCATATGGTGGTGTAGTTCTCCGGGACCGCNTGCACCAGATATTTGGAGTGGTGCTTGGCCGGGTCGCCCTCATAGACGCGGAAATGCGTGCCATATTTGAATCCGGTCTTCACGACCAGTCCACGGGACTTCAGATCCTTGAACGCGGCGAACCGCAACCGAAAGTCCGGTTGGACCGCCTTGGCCCGCTTCATGAACGTCTCCTGGCCTATGGGACGGCCGGTGCTGCCGGAGCGTAGGCGCAGGCGGCCCGAGTCCATGAGGAACGCTGCCTCTATGAAGGACAGCTGAAGATATTTACCGACCTTCTTGCCGTAGAATCCTTTCTTGGCCATGGTCTCGACCTGGGCGTCCCCGAAGACCAGGACGCACTCCTCCAGCAGCAGGCCCTCCGCCGGTTCCATCTCAGGGTCCCCCACGATGTCGCCCTTGGGCTCCAACCGCTCTGCCTGGTAGTAGGTGAGGTCGCCCTCCTCGTCGACGACCGCCAACAGCAGCTCCTTTCTCGTGCGCTCCGACATCTCTGCCTGTTCCAGCATCTGTTCGATGCGGAACGACGACCTCTCCGATGCCGCGAGCACCCAGGCCTTGGTCTGGGTGTTGGTAGGGCTGCCCCCGCGCGGGAAGACCCGGAAGTGGAAATCCCCACCGTCGAGCTTGACGACATAGCCCCGCTGCCTCAGGTCGCGATAGACCAGGAACTGGGTCTCGAAATCCGCACGCTCCTTAACGGCGAGATGGACNAGCTCCTCCAGTTCCAGTCGCTGCTCCTCGTGGAGCACCTCCAGTCTCTCTGCCTCGAACAGGTATACGGCCTCTAGGATGTCCAGGTCGAGGCCGCCTCCCTTCCGGGGGTAACCNTAGTAGCCCTTGTTGTATATCTGGCTGGCCTCGATGGGGTCCGATATCTCCACCGAGTCCTTCCTCAGCTGNCCTGGCATCGGACCTGAACCCTCCCGGTAGATTATATAGTCTGGCCTTTGGTGATGTCCCATCGCCCGATGGAATCGATGGGCCGTTCATAGGATTTTTATAGGGGCGGCGATACTTTTCCATATGTATACAACTATAGGTTGTCATCTGGTGAGAAAATGGACGAGCTGGACATCCTGTTGTCCGTCATCGAGAACCCGACACGGCGTCGGATACTGGAGGCATTGGTTAGGGAACCGCACTACCCACTGCAGCTTTCCAAGGAGCTAGGATTGAGCCAGCAAGGCATAATGAAGCACCTGAAGGTGCTGGAGGGGTATCACATGGTGCGCTCCTACGACGAGGAGAGCGACCAAGGCGGTCCGAACCGGAAGATCTACGTGCCGATCACCGGCTTCAACATCGTGGTGGACCTCGGTCCTGGCCTTTTCAGCGCTCAGATCGTCACACGCGACCTGGANGGGCGTTCATACGCGAGCGAGAGATTGTCCGAGGAGGACCAGATGATGTTCCTGGAAAGGGTGGAGGATGTGCGTGAACGCATCGGGGAGATCGATGAGGAGCTGCAGGAGCTAGGACGCCGCCGTGCCGAGCTGATCCGAGCCAAGGAGCTAGCCCTCAACGAGGCCTGCGGCATCGTGGAGTCCACCATTGAGGATTATCAGACCAGAAGGATCGTGTTCGAGTTCATCCAACGTCCTGAGCTTACGCCGAACCAGATAGCCAAGGAGCTGGGTCTGCGCGATGATGCGGTGACCAGGACCATCGGATTTTATCTAAAGGGAGCTGATTGAAATGGGAGAGAGCATAGACGACAAGGCTGAGCGCTATATGCGCGAAATTAAGAAGAAGACCGATGAAGCGGCAAAGACCTTCGAGCGATCGATGAACGAGGCAGACCGTCTGGGAAGGAAGATGTTCGAGGACCTGAAGGGCGGGATGCAAGACTCAGGTAACAAGCTCAACAACGTAAGCGATCGCATGAGGGAGGACTTCAACCAAGAGGTCCCTAAAATGGTGGAAGAGGTGAAACACTGGGAGCGGCGGATGGAGAAGCAGCTCGACGACATCCTCAAGGAGCTGGAGAAGGCATTGAAATAAAGTATATATAGAAGCTCAAACTAATATCAAATCGCTAAGTATACAACCTTTGGTTGATATCTTAGAACTGGAAGGAATGGCCATGACAAAGAGCAAGGAGATCAAGGATCTGGCACCCGTGAACTANTGGGACCCATCTACCATGTTCGAGGAGATGGAGCGGTTCCTTAACGAAAGGAAATGGGACCGCGATCTCTTCTGGTTCCCCAGGATGATGCGTTCGACCTACCGCGTCCCCGCCGTCGATGTGAGGGAGGAGNACGACCGATACGTGATCACTGCGGAATTGCCTGGTATGAAACGGGAGGACCTGACCCTCGAGATAGGTGATGGGGCCTTGGAGATCACTGCCAAGAAGGAGTCGGCAAGTGAGGAGAGGGCCGAGGGCTATCTCCGTCGGGAACGCGGCTCCATGTTCTTCCATCGCCGCATGGTCCTACCCGACGACGTCGACACCCAAGAGGTGGAGGCCCGATTGAACGATGGCGTCCTCGAGGTGGTCCTCAACAAGACAATCAAGGGGAACGGAAGGAAGAAGGTGGACGTCCAGTAGTCCATCGCCTAATCATTTGGCTCCATAATCGAACAGATTTGAATNTAAGGATAAGGTAAAGGAAATGGCAGCAAGCGACAAGGTCTTGAAGGTCGCGGAGGCGAAGTCAAGGGACGTGGGGCGTGGCATCGCTCGCGTCGACCCTGAGATAATGGACATCCTCGGCCTGAAGGCAGGCGATGTTGTACAGATCGATGGTAAGAAGAAGACCGTGGCCGTGGTGTGGCCTGGCTATGCCGAGGACGAGAACCGTGGTCTGATCCGCATCGATGGCTTCGTGAGGCGCAATNCCCAGGTCGGCCTGGACGACAAGGTGGCCATACGCAAGATCGTGGCCAAGAACGCCCAGAAGATAACCTTCGCACCCATGGAGGAGATGAAGATCATGGGAGGGGAGGAGTACCTGGGCCAGGCCTTGGAGGGACGGGTGGTGACACGGGGCGATGTGGTTGAGCTCAACATCATGGGACGCACCATCTATCTGACGGTCGTCGCCTTCCAGCCCACCGCGGACGCTGTGATGATCCACCGGGACTGCGAGGTCAAGATCAGCGAGAAGCCCGCCAAGGAGAACCTGTCCAAGATACCCAAGGTCACATACGAGGACATAGGTGGCCTAGGTGACGAGGTCAAGAAGGTCCGGGAGATGATCGAGCTGCCGTTACGGCACCCAGAGCTCTTCGAGCGTCTGGGCGTGGAGGCCCCGAAGGGCGTGCTGCTCCATGGTCCTCCAGGTACGGGAAAGACCCTCCTCGCCAAAGCGGTGGCCGGAGAGACGAACGCGAATTTCGTCTCCATCGGCGGACCGGAGATCATGAGCAAGTTCTACGGCGAGTCGGAGGAGCGCCTCCGGGAGATATTCAAACAGGCCGAGGAGAACGCTCCCACCATCATATTCATCGATGAGATCGACTCCATTGCGCCCAAGCGTGATGAGGTCACCGGCGAGACGGAGCGACGCATCGTAGCCCAGATGCTCGCCCTCATGGACGGCCTAGAGGCCCGGGGAAAGGTGGTGGTGATCGGTGCCACCAACCGCCCGAACGCGCTGGACCCGGCATTGCGCCGGCCTGGGCGCTTCGACCGGGAGATAGAGATCAACATCCCCAATCGGGAGGGCCGTTACGACATCCTGCAGATCCATACACGGGGAGTGCCATTGGACGAGGATGTGGACCTGGAGCGCCTGGCCGCCCTCACCCACGGTTATGCCGGGGCAGACCTGCAGGCCCTGACCAAGGAGGCCGCCATGCACTCGCTGCGCCGGGTCATACCCGACCTGGACCTGGAGATGGAGTCCATTCCCGCTGAGCTGCTGAACAAGCTCGTGGTGAAACGCGACGACTTCTTCTCGGCCCTGAGGGAGATGCAGCCCTCCAGCCTGCGTGAGGTGCTCATCGAGTCCCCTGACCTCCATTGGGACGACATCGGCGGCCTGGAGCCGGTCAAGAAGGAGCTCAAGGAGGCGGTGGAATGGCCCCTGAAGTACTCGGCCCTGTTCGAACACATGGACGCCACCCCGCCCAAGGGGGTCCTGTTGTATGGCCCACCAGGTACTGGCAAGACGATGCTAGCGAAGGCGGTCGCCACGGAATCGGAGGCGAACTTCATCAACGTCAAGGGACCGGAGTTCCTCAGCAAGTGGGTGGGCGAGTCGGAGAAGGCCGTCCGGGAGACGTTCCGCAAGGCCCGTCAGGCTGCGCCCTGCATCATCTTCATGGACGAGATAGACTCGATCGCCCCGGTTCGTGGCATTGGAGGGGACTCCATGGTCACTGAGAGGGTGATATCCCAACTCCTCACCGAGATGGACGGNCTGGAATCATTGCACAACGTGGTGGTCATAGCCGCCACCAATCGCCCGGACATGATCGATCCCGCCCTGCTCAGGCCGGGTCGGTTCGACCGTTTGGTGGCGGTAGGCGTTCCAGATTATGAGGCCAGGAGGGGCATCCTTCACGTACATACGCAGAAGAAGCCTTTGGCCGAGGATGTCAACCTTGACGACATCGCCCACCGCACCGAAGGTTACACCGGGGCGGACCTGGCAGCGGTTGTGAACGAGGCGGTGATGCTCGCCATTCGCCAGGTGGTAGCGGTGGACGAGGTGGTCCCTCCCGAGAAGGTGAAGGGCATGCTGTTGACCAAGAAACACTTCGATATCGCATTGGCGAACTACCGCCCTAGGCTAAAGAACGAGGCCAAGAAGTTCGAGAAGCTGGTCAAGGACTTCGAATATGTGAGGTGAGGACATGGGTAAAAGGAAGGGCATTTGGACCGATGACGATGACATCTTCGCGGAGTTCGGTCGAATGTTCGAGGACATCCGTCAACGCATGGACCTGATGAGGTCCCAGACNGGTCTCACGCCTGAGTCCATGCCATTGAGCTATTCCTATCGGGTGGTCATAGGACCGAACGGTGAGAGGGGAGTGACCGAGCGATACGATGACCAGATGGACGATGGAAAGTCCCAGGATGCCGATCATGAGCCTTTGGTCGACGTGCGGGAACGGGAGGATGGAGTGACGGTGATCGTGCAACTCCCAGGGGTTTCCAAGGAGGATATCGACATCGAGGTCGTTGACAAGGCCCTTATCATCAAGGCAGACCATGCTTCCAGACGGTTCGAGCACGAGGTAGCCCTTCCTTGCCCGGTGAATCCTTCGATCGCAGGATCGGAGTATCACAACGGGGTCCTCGAGGTCCATTTGGCCAAACCGGTCATCAAGAAGAGGAGAACTTCGAAGAAGGCCTAGTTCGCCCCAACGGTCCGTGCATCCACCATCCATGCTGTTGGTGCCTTGGGTAACCGTTATATAGAGGCGTGGAGGAATCGGTGATTATGCAACGTGAGGACCTGATAGCCGGCGTGAGGGATACCCTGACCCGATCTGGCTTCACGGTGTCCAAGCCTCTCAACATGCGTAGCATCAGCTTCGACGTGGTGGCGCGGCGAGAGCGCTCCATCCTTCTCGTCAAGATACTGACCAATGTCGATGCCTTCTCCAAGGAGAATGCTGACGAGCTCAAGACGTTGGCGGACGCCTTGGGGGCCTCGGTGCTCCTGGTCGGGGAGCGGTCCGGGGCTGGGGAGATCGAGCGGGGGATCGTCTACTCGCGTTTCAATGTCCCCATCATCTGCTACATGACCCTATCCGACCTCCTCAATGAGAACGTCCCTCCGCTCATCTTCGCCGCCCCCGGAGGACTGTATGTCAGGCTGGACAACGAGATGTTACGCCGACTACGGGAGTCAAAGAACATCAGCCTGGGCACCCTCGCCGAGGTGGCCGGNGTCTCCAGGAGGACCATCCAGATGTACGANCAGGGCATGGGNGCCATGATCGAGGCGGCCCTCCGCTTGGAGGAGTTCCTGGACAATCCCATCGTCGTTCCCATAGACCCGCTGGCCTACAAGCCGGAGCCGCATGAGGCCAAGGAGGTCGACCTGAACAAGTACGATCCCTTCACCCAGGAGGTGTTCCGGGTCCTCACCAACGTAGGCTTTTCCATCCGCCCCACCCATAAGTGCCCCTTCGAGGCGCTCACCGTGGGAGGCGATGTGCTCATCCTGACCGGCCTGGGGTTGGACGAGAGCAAGCTGAAGGACAAGGCCCGTGTGGTCCATGACATCTCTCAGGTGACCGGAAAGGAGTCCGTGATCTTCGTGGAACGTGTACGCGCCAAACAATGCGTGGAGGGTACCGCCCTCATCGGGCGCCAGGAGCTGAAGGGGATCGACGAGGGCATTAAGTTGAGACGCCTGGTTGTGGAGAGAAGTGAGACCGATGAAGATCATTGAGAGCAACGGCTCCAGACTGGCGGTGCTACCGGTAATCAAGGGTTTGGTGTCCGAAGGCGAAAAGGTCGATGGGGCTGTGACCGAGTTCGGGCCGAAGGCGATAGGTCTGTCCCTTTCGAAGGAAGAGCTTGGCGCCCTCAAAGGGGGGCAGAGCTATGATGACTATGAGCTCACCATTCCAGAGCTGGCCTATAAATCGGGTCTGGAGGTGTTCGGTCCGGTGCAATTGCCCTTTCCCTGCTATGCTCGGGCCATCGAGATATCCCAGGCAGAGAGGATTCCGCTCCTACCGATCGACATGAACGAGGAGCAGTTCACCGACCAGTATTGCCAGCTGGTCGGGGGGATGGAGATGGTCCTGGGTGGGATGACGGACCGCCGCCTATACAAGAAGCAGTTCGACCTTAGCACTCCGGAGGCGTTCGTACGCGATTATGACCGCAAGGTCAACAATGGAGAGGGCTACCGGAAGCTGATGAAGCTCAGGGAGGAGCATATGGCGCGCATGCTCATTGGCTTGCGGCGCCGTTACTCCGATGTCCTGGCCATCATCGAGCTGGAACGCTCCGATGGCGTGATCGGCATACTGGACCATTGATCACTGCATCAGGGCCAGGCATCGGATGGGTGTTCCCGGGTCGTCCACCAGGTAACGCTGCCACCCATTTGGCGAGGCGTTCCCGTTCACTACCACGAATATCGCTCCTTTGGACATGCGGTTGTAGTAGGTCGTCCCGTTGATGGTCTCCCCCTTGGGATTTCGCATCGTACCGACGATTAGGTCGTCCAGGCCGTCACCGTCGATGTCCCCGGAGATCATGCAGGAGAGCTGGGCCGGCCTCGTGGTGGTCGCTGGGGTATTGAACTTGTCCACCGTCAATCCGGCAGGGGTCAATAGGGTGTAGCTGTGCACTCCAGCTGTGAAGGTGTGGTTCAATAGGAATATCCCCACGTCCTGCGACATGATGGCGATGTCCGGATAGTTGTCCCGTCCCAGGAACTTGCCGATCGTCATGTTGGTCTTGTCAGGGAAGTTGGAGGTGCTGCCGATGGAATACGATACGCTGTAGGTCGGTGTGGAATCGGACATATCGACGTTGTAGCATATCGCGAGCTGCCCCGCAACGGACGAGGCGGTGCGCATGATCGCGATGTCCCATGCACCATCGTGGTCCAGATCCCCGATGGCCATCGAGCTCAATCGGCGGCCGGTCGCGGAGGGCAGAGTAATCTGCTTCACCTTCTCCATTGTCTGGAGCGGTGACCATTTGTAGTTCCAATTACCNAAGCCATTCGTGTTGTTCAGGATATAGACGGTGCCGTCATTGCATCCGACGATGATGCTGGACCCCCTGGTGAGATTGTTGGTAATCGATCCGGGGTTCATGTTNGCTGCGACCAATGCCACCACCGATTTGGCGGCATTGTCCATATCGCTGCCCATGTGGACGCATGTCCACTGCCAGGCGGCTGGGTTGTCACCGTTGTTGCGTCCGATCATCACCGAACCGTTCTTCATCCCATAGATCACATCGAGGTCGTTGTCCTGGTCGATGTTGGCCATGATGAGGGACTTGACCTCGATCCCAGTGTTCAAGGCCCTGAGCTGGGTCACGGCCCAGGTCTCCCCNTTGAAAATGTTCAGGTTGATCCTAGACCAGGAGGTCACATCGTTGGTGTTGGCGAAGTTGTTATCGGTCTGGTAGTTATGCGGGTTGGTACTGGCATAGTAAGAGACGACCTCCCTCGATTGGCCATCGCCATTAAGGTCACCGCCCGCGCAGAGCAGTGTCTGAGGACGATGGGCGTTCCAGAAGTCCTGGTCGATGGGAATCGGCGGTGTCCAGCTGTTGTCGTTCACATAGTACTGCATAGAACTGGACTGGATCCAGTCCTCGTTCCCCTCATAGTACTGCCCCCCACCCCCGTTGTTCGGTGAAACCCCCTCCACCAATCCAGCGGCGATCCCACCGCTGAAAGTGGGCGAGGATATGAACATTATCACTGAGAGATGGTATTGGTAAAAGTTGTTCGACGTGTCCTTCAGAGTGAACATGTCGAAGTCCATGATATAGGCCTGGTTGCGGCCAGGCGACCATGGGTCCCCAGACTTGGCCGCGGTCAGGTTGATCGCGAAGGCATAGGTGGTGGCGTTTATCTTATACACATTGGAAACCGGGCCTCCCTTCCAATAATAGGTGGGCGACCCGCTGACCGGTACCGCCGGGGCCCAATGTAGCTGGGTACCTCCCGAGAAGTCTCGGATGATCACGTCGCCGGCTCCGTACCAATCCGAGTTGGCCGGGAAGCTGCTCGAATTGATCTTGACCTCCACGATGTCATTGTTCCAGAAGTCCACGGTCGTGGTGATATCGGTCCGGTTCTCGTAGGTCCTCATCTGTGGGTAGGGACCCCCTTTATTGCTCGTGGATATCTCGTGGGCCACGGAGATGGTGTGTGAAGGAACGAGATTGTCCTTCAGCATGACATTAACTGTATAGCGCTCATTGGTTCTGAAGGTTGGCGAATCGATGTTNATGAAGGCTTCGTATACATAGAACCCCTGGGTGAATTTGTATCGCTGGAATGCTAGATCCGAAGAGTAGATGACCTGTTTGGTCGTGATGTTCACTACCTCCAGGTAGTTGCGGGCCTCGGTGTTCAACAGGTTCTTGCTCACTACCACCACGGCCGCATCCTCCGAACCGAGGACAAAATTGTATTGGCCTGGGTTATTCTTGATATCGAAATGATATTTGTCCCAATTGTCCTTCTGGAAGATGTTAAATCCATCGTTCTTGGAGTAGAGGATATTGGGAGGTTCATAGCCAGTCTCGGTGCCTTCCTCCGGGTTGGTGGCTTGCAAAGTCATCTTTGCCGTAGCTATGTTCCCCATCTGATCGATCGCGACAATGGTCGCTTCACCACCCTGCCACCCTGGCGTCACGGTTACAGGGTCGGATATGTATAAAATCCCCGAGTCGAGCCTTAACTCGATGATGTCGTCGATGGAAAGACGGTCTTTGTCGTCTATACCGGTCATGTCGATATAAGCGGTTTTTATATCGTTGTTCGAATCAACAATGTTGACGTAAATGCTGGCCATTCCAGTTATGATCCCCACGGGGGGTGTGGTCCCTCTCGATCCGATGACCGGTGAGGAGTCGGGCAGGCCAGTGAGGAAATCGTCATAGACGATCGTGTTGGTGCTCTTATCGATGACCATCATTCGAACGCTCGCGTTGGGATCGATCCCTTTGAGGGTGTATCTCCAGACACCCCCTACGATCCATGTATCACCCAACTGACTCTCGCTATCGTGAATATATAGCTCAGTGGCTGGGTTCAATGTCTCGTTCACAAAAAGATAGATGCCTGTGCTGTGGTCATAGAGATCCTGACCACCCGTATTTGTCATGTTGATCCATCTGTCACATTCCAATAAGTTGGTGGTGGTATTGACATATTTATTCGCTATATTTGGCGCTGAATATTCAAAGTCAGCATATGTGGTATCATCCGGTGGGGGCAGTGATAGCACATAGGTGAAGATGCCGGAAAATAGGATGACAACGCAAGCTAGGACCAACAGCTCTCCTATAAGGCTTTGAACGCCATCTTTGGAGCGACGCAGCCGCTGTTTATTGACCAGCTTCTTCATCTTCATTTTTACCCGCCCCTGGTCACCGCCACCGACCTTACGGGAACGCCAGTGTTATCCACGATGTATCTGGCGAATGCACCGGTCCCATCCTTGTTCAAGAAGATGAGAACGTTGCCCCTCCATTCGTTCCTGGTGGAGGATGCCCTCCAATCTCCAGTGCCAATGATGATGTCCAGAAGACCGTCGTTGTCGATGTCCACTGATATCATACATTGTATTTTCGCATAGCAATTACCTTCCACATCGGTCGCAAGGTCGGTTATGACCTTCACGGGTACCGCGTAGGTATGGCTGCCAGAATAGGTGTGCTTGATAATCCATACCCCGCCATAAGTGCTTGTTGGGCTATTTTTACAGATGGATATAGCTATGTCAGGATAGCTGTCTTTGGTCATGTAATTGCCAATCGTCACATTGGTCTTTGGAGCATTTGCCAGAGTAAGCTCGGTCCTGGCACTCTGGACCTCTAACATCGTGGGGGAGGCCCCCTGAAGATTGGCATTATAGCCGACACAGACCGAACCACCCGCCGCCTTGCCGCCGACGACGACCAGGTCCACCGCCTGATCATTATCCATATCGCCCAAACACAGTGATGTGAGATATGTCAATGCTGGGTTTGTGATCTTAATGGGCAGGACGGTGAAAGTCCCCATTCCGTTCGTGTTCCTGAGTATGAAGACCGACCCATCACTACATCCGACGACTATATCGAGGGAGCGGTTCCGATCGTGCCCGGAAGAGATTGGGTCCAGGTCGGCCAAGGACACAGCGATGATGTTCTTTGTTCCACCAAAGACCGTTGCGAGGTTAACAATCTGCTTGTAAGACCAGAATCCATCATTACGACAGATTCCCAAAGAGCCGTTGGACATCCCGATGATGACGTCCTTGTCATCATCCTTGTCGATGTTACCGACCGCAAGGCTCTTCACTTGAACGAAGTTCTGACTCCCATCCGGAACCCCTGTCTGGGTCATGGTCTTGATGACCATGCTGCTCCATCCACCTGTCGTGTCCCTCTCATATATCACGATCTTAGGCACCCAGTACGATTGATAGATGGGTGCGTTCGATGGCGAGTCATCCGCTGCTGGAACGGTTAGGGTAAGGTAGGATACCACCTCGCTGTTCCTTCCGTCACCATTCATGTCCCCGGAGGTCGTCAGCAAGCACTGCGGCCTGTAATCGCTCCACTGGTTGAACGGCTCCATATATTCGGGTGGAGTCCATGTGTTGTCATTGACGTAGTACAACATCGAGCTGGATTGCACCCAGGCACTGATACCCATGGTAGCTCCGTACGATGGGATGGCGGGGGTCACACCTTGCACGATCCCGGCGGCGATACCACCGCTGAACACTGGAGATGTGATGTAGACCACGGCGTTCAGATAGTACTGTTCGAAACTTGCCCCATTCTGAAGGGTGAACATGTCGAACGCCAAGATGTATGCCTGGTTCTTACCGGGGATCCAAGAGTCGCCCAGCTTGGCCGCGGTCAGATTGATTGAGAAACGGTAGGTATTGTTATTTATCGGGGTCATACCTGACACAGGTCCATTCCACGCCGTGGAACTGGACGGCAATCCCATCTTGACCTGGGTCCCACCCACGAAATCCCTGATGATCAACTCTCCACCGGAAGGATAGAAAATGGCACCAAAGGGGAGGCTTGTCCCCTTTATCTCCACATAGAAGACCTCGTTATTGTAAAAGGAATTATCTGGTTTGCTATAAGCTGTATCGTTGTAGGTCGTTATGGTCGGGATGCTCCCACCGGTTCCTGTGGCGAGTTCGTGGTTGATGAATATCTTGTTTGTGGGGTTGGAATTGTCCTCCATGCGGATCTGGACGATGTAGCGAGTGTTGTCATGGAAAGCGGGTGAAGATATGTCCAG
>JGI20214J51650_10000464_pt1 | contig 24982 bp, 20 predicted proteins | sample WetSurMetagenome_FD_51650 | JGI IMG/M metagenome (IMG submission 51650) | reverse complement strand
CCGCCGTAGCTTTTTGGATATGACAGCAACCCCAGGTACTGGCCTGTATATCTCGTCACTTATAATCCCGCTTACCTGTACGTATCTCTCCTTTTCAATAGTCTGGCCTTCCAAGGCGAAAAAAGATAGGATGAAGAATGATAAAGTATAAAATAATCTGTTCAATTAGAACTGTGTTTTATCATGTAAATATAATTGCCTCTGCAAAATAAACATTATTGAGTGTAACCTTAAAACATTTAACTATAATTTAACGTCATTTATTTATAGAAATTCTTTGTATTATATAGAATTGCCCATAATCCTTTATGTTTCTGAACATTTGCTTAACTTTAAAGCATGGTTAATGGTAAACGAAAGAAAGAAGTAAGTTATATCTTTCCTGTCAGTAACTTAGCTCATGAATTTAAACTAAAATTATTATTGGAATTCACCGGTTCATTTTTATAAAACCATTTTAAGTCAGAAAATGAATAAAGTATCTGTATTTTTCTTTGTCCTGTTTTGCATGGTTGAAAATTCCATGATTTCAGCACAGGAAGTAACTTATGACTCGCTAAAAAAAGGATTTGTAAATCCGTCTGGTCAGGCGCGTCCAAAAGTATATTGGTGGTGTCTTAATGGGAATATTGATACGATACGCGCTAAGCAGGAATTTTTGGATATGAAGAAAGCCGGAATAAGTGGCTTTGATATGTTTGAAATCGGAGTTCCCAGGGAAGATACACTAATCCCGGGAGGGCCCGCATTTCTGGGCGATGAGTCTTTGAGAGTAATAAAATTCGTTGTTAAAGAGGCTGGCAGGTTGGGTCTTGAAATGGGGCTGAATCTGGCAAGCAGCTGGAATGCCGGAGGTGCATGGACACTTCCTGAAAATGCCGGGAAGTCGCTTTATTGTTCAAAAATAAGAGTGAATGGAGGAGGGGAAAAGAAAATAACTATTATCCCGTTTCCTGAGATTTCCTTTCCAAAGAATCAGCTGATAGGCGGAAGCAGTACCTCCCTTATTCCATTTAAGGCCAATGGAAGACCTGCATATTATGAGGAAGTCGCAATCCTTGCAGTTCCGGCCAATATGGATGAAAATATGCTCGATACCTCTGAAGTCATCAATGTGACCGGTTTTTTTGATCCGTCCAAAGACCTTCTCGATTGGAAGGCCCCTTCCGGCGAATGGGATATCATAAGGTATGTCTGCTCCAACTCAGGCCAACAGTTGGTTCTTCCAAGTCCTTACTCGGCCGGGCTGACTATCGACCATTTTGATTCTGTTGCAGTAAGAACACACTTGATGTACGTTATAAACAGGCTTAAACTGGTTTTGGGAGACTTCAAAAAGACAGCATTGAAAAGTCTTTATCTTGCCAGCTATGAAGCAAGAGGATTTGTGTGGACATCAACTTTGCCTGCCGAATTTAAAAAGATTAACGGGTATGATATTTATAAATTCCTTCCTTCGTTTTTTGATCCTTTGATATTCAAACAGAAGATTACTGACATGGTTCGGTCAGATTTCAGGAGAACGCTCTCTGAACTTATGATCAATAACCTGTACAAAAATTCAAAGGATATTTGTAACAGGTATGGATTGAAGATAAATTGCGAAGCTGGCGGGCCAGGATATCCTTTATATAACGGGCCGGCAGAACCCTTAAAAGCACTCGGTGCCCTCGATATTCCAAGGGGCGAATTCTGGATCAACCATTCAAGATACTATATGGATACAAACGGGAAAGATAGTATTGATATTCTGCGTGTTGTAAAAGAGGTTTCTGCAGCATCTCACATCTATGAAAAAGGTATTGTTGAAGAAGAGTCATTTACATCCTTTCAGCATTGGCAGGAGGGACCATTTGATATGAAACCTTATGGCGACAGGGCGTTCTGCGAAGGAATGAACCGGGTTGTATTTCACGGTTTCAGTCATAACCCTGCCGGAACAGGTTACCCGGGCATTGTATATCATGCCGGCACACATTTTAATAACAAACAGGTATGGTGGCCAAAAATTAAACCATTCGTTGATTATCTGTCGCGTATCTCCTTTATTTTCCAGAAGGCAAAATTTGTATCAGATGTGCTTTATTACTATGGTGACAGGGTACCAAATGCAGCGACTGCCAAAAACGCACATTTTAAGGTTGGACCAGGTTATGATTATGAAGTAATAAATACCGAAATCCTCCTTAATAACCTTACTGTTAAGAACGGAAAACTGGTTTTATCCAATGGAGCTGTTTTCAGTATGTTGGCACTGGAAAACGAAAATGTTATAAATCCTGATGTGCTAATTAAGCTCAGCCAGTTAGCCAGACAAGGCGCAATAATTGTAGGTGCAAGACCAAAAAGTGTTGCTCTGTTAAAAAATCAGACTGACAGAGTCAATGAAAATGAAATTCTACTGAATGCAATTTGGACAAATGTTATTGATCCTTCTAAAGTTGAAATTGATAAGAAGGGTAAAATATATTCAGGATTAACTTCATTGGATATGCTAAAAACCATTGGCGTTTATCCCGATTTAGATTATTCAGATAAAGGATCTTCCCTGATAGATTTTATTCATTATCAAAGACATGATATTGACTTTTATTTTATCAGGAATACTACCGGTCAATGGGTTTCGAGAGAATGTGGATTCCGCCAGGAATCAAAAATTCCGGAAATATGGGATCCTGTGACCGGTGAAATTGTTGCCGTACCGGTATATAAACAGGAAGAAAATTCAATAAATATTCCACTTACTCTGGCTCCTTATGGATCTTATTTTGTGGTATTTAAAAATGGAGTTTCTTCTGGTCACTATACAAATGTTACAGGATTGGATCAAAATCCTCCTTTGATGAAGTTCACAAGGGATGGGATTCTCTTTTTAAACAAAGGGACCTTTAAATTAGAGAGCAATTCAGAATCAAAATATATTGAGAATCTTCAACAGGATTATATTATTACGGGTGGATGGTTAGTCAAATTCACAAAAGAATGGGGAGCTCCTGATTCAGCGCTGTTTCCTGAACTAATATCATGGACTGACAGTAAAAATGATGGAATAAAATATTATTCAGGAATAGGGACGTACAAAAAATCATTTTTTTATGAACACAAATCGTCTTTGTCAAAGGATGAGAGGGTAGTTTTAGATCTTGGAAACTTGTCGAAAGTGGCTGAATTATGGCTAAATGGAAATCCATTAGGAATTGTATGGGCCAAGCCATTTAAATATGATATAACCCGGTTCATTAAAAACGGGGAGAATAGTCTTAAAGTTGAAATTGCCAGCACATGGTCGAACCGTCTGACAGGTGATGCAATAAGCGGTGCAAAATTTACTGACACAAATATTACTGGTACAAATATTCCCGGGACAAACAGAACTAATGTTCCATGGGCACAAACCCCTCTTATTGAATCTGGTTTGTTAGGGCCTGTGACAATTCAGACTGTAACTCTTGTGCATTAGATTAAAATACAATTATTTGTAAGATAAATTACTTTGCCAGTCAACTATATGGTTCGGAAAACAGCATACACTTATTGGGTTATTACCGGATTACTGCTGGTTGCAACTTCTCTTAGTTTTCTCGATCGCCAGGTGCTTTCGGTATCCATATTGAAGATAAAAGAGGATCTTGCCATTTCAGATATAGATTATGGATTCATTAATGCCGGCTTTCTTGTAAGTTATGCTGTTATGTTTACATTGGGTGGGATTTTGATCGACCGTTATGGCAGCAGGCTCGGACTTGCTTTTTCGGTTGGATTCTGGTCTTTTGCTACAATATTGCACAGCATATCCAACAGTGTTTTCCAGTTTGGAATGTTTCGGTTTCTGCTGGGTGTCGGTGAAGGAGGATGTTTCCCTGGCGCCATCAAAGCAGTGATAGAATGGGTGCCAAAAAACAAACATGCTCTTGCAAATGGAATTGCAATTGGAGGATCAGCAATCGGAGCAGTGGTGGCGCCACCTTTATGTGTATACTTATTGGGAACTGTAGGGTGGCGGGCTGTATTCCTGATAACCGGAGGGTTTGGCTTCATATGGCTTACAGCCTGGCTGTTTTTCACAGGGGAAACTAAAAAATCCTTGTCCCCAGCTCTGGAAGAAACTAAATTTGCAGCTGAATCAAAAACAGAAAGATTGAGATTCCCGGTACTGCTAAGGAATAAAGAAGTCCTGGTCTTTGTTGCAATAAGGTTTTTACTGGATCCCATTTTTTACTTCTACATGTTCTGGATACCAAAATATTTGAGCGAAACACATGCTTTGTCACTGGAAGTTATTGGAGGCATTTTGTGGATTCCTTTTCTGGCACTGGGATTTGGTAATGTTTTGGGCGGATGGTTTTCAGATTTTCTGTTCAGAAGAACATCAAACCTGAACCTGGCCAGAAAACTGGTTATGGGTGCAGCAGCCGCATTTACTATTCCTGTCGTTTTTGTGGGATTTATCCACTCTTATATCCTTATAATAATATTAATGACACTGGCTTTTTTTGCCCATGGGTTGTGGATCACAAACTATATTACCTCTATCAGTGATGTTTTCGGGAAGCGGGTTACCTCAACAGTAGTAGGTTTGTCAGGGTCTGCTGGTGCCATATCTTCACTGATACTTAATCCTCTAATCGGTTATATAGTAGCCACTTATTCATACAACTCATTGTGGTGGTATGCAGGCATAATGTATCCGGTAGCTTTTATAATCCTTCTCCGGTTCATTCCGAGGATTGAACCGAAAAGCATGTATACAGCCTTTTCTTAGAAGGGCTTTCAATTGACGTTAAAGTTATGATGATAATTTTAAAATAGTTGTGATATGATTTATAATGAAAATGTTACCTCTCTATTAAAAAAAGAACCATCAATTATCAGAATTGGTGTATTTGGTGTAGGATATGAAAAGTATTGGGAGCAATTTCCAGGTCTTTTTGAAGAATTAATGGAGAAGCAGGAAAAATTTATCCGCAAATTTCATGATAAAAATTACGATCTGATAAATTTCGGAATGATTGATTCTCCGGCCAAAGCCTATGAAGTCGTAAAAAAAATTGAAAGTGCGAATCTTGACCTGGTTTTTTGTGACATGCTGACTTATGCAACTTCAGGAACATTTGGAATCATTATCAGGACCATTAGTATTCCTGTTATATTAGTAGCACTTCAACCATTGAAAGCATTGGACTATACAAAAGCTTCGACCTATATGCAACTGGCGAATGACGATATCTGCTCTCTCCCTGAATTTGCAGGAGTAGCTGTCCGTATGGGAAAAAAAGTACCTGAAATGATTATCGGTACTTTGGAAGACGATCCAGAACCAGACCGTCAAATTGATGAATACTGCCGGATCGCCAGGGTACTCCATGACCTTAAAAATGCTCAGCTTGGTCATTTGGGGCATCCAATAAATGCGATGCTTGATATGCACACAGATTCGACAATGCTCACTTCTTTTTTCGGAAGTCATATTGTCCAGTGCGAAGGGAATCAATTGATGAAATGTTATGATCTTGTCTCTGAAAAAGAAATATCAGAAGCAGAAAATAAGATTCTCGATTTTTTTGATACACCTGATCCTGTATCAGATCCTATATCCATGAAACTTAATAAAGAAGATTTACGGATTGCCGCAAAAGTAAGTGTGGCACTAGAAAACTTTATTAAAACAAATGGTCTCGATGGACTTGCATATTACTATGATGGACCTGAGGACAGCGAGATGAGGAAAGTCATGTCAAATCTTATAGTTGGAAATTCCTTACTCACTGCCAGTCATATCCCGATGTGCGGAGAATCTGACCTTAAAACACTGATCGCTTTGCTAATTTTTGACCGGTTGGGGATTGGAGGAAGCTTTGCTGAGTTCCATCCGGTTGATTTTAATGAAGGTTTTGTTCTTGTAGGTCATGATGGTCCGCATAATATTTCAATTGCAGATGGAAAACCTGTACTTCGGAGTCTGAAAAAGTATCATGGTAAACCCGGCAAAGGAGCAGGAGTTGAGTTCAAAATAAAGGAAGGACCTATAACAATGCTGTCGATCAGTTCTACCTATGAAGGAAAGTTCAAATTTATTATTGCAGAAGGCGAATCCGTCAGGGGGCCTATTCCACCAACCGGCAACACCAACACACGGGGTTTCTTTAAACCAGATGTCAGGACATTTCTGAAGAACTGGATCAAAGAGGGGCCAACACATCATTTTGCCCTTGGAACAGGGCATCATGCGGCTACGTTGGAAAAAATTGCGATGTATTTAAATATTGAATCAAAAATTGTCACCTTTTAATTGTGAAGCTCTTCCTTATCAGTAAACTGTAATTACTGTGATTTCTATGAAAGTTATTTTACCCGAATCCATAAATCATTTTTATTTAAGGAAAATATTTCAATATTTGTTTCCTGATATTTCAAATGATAAGGTCTGAATATTCACCAGATTGTATTTTATATTTTTTCAACTTTTCAACTTTTCAACATTTCAACTTTTTAACATTTCAACATTAATTACATTATTTTATTTCCAATACGGCAATTACAGAAAATTAAATGGAAAGATTACTATTACTGGGTGATGAAGCTATTGCACAGGCAGCGTTAGATGCAGGCTTAAGCGGAATGTATGCTTACCCGGGAACACCCTCTACAGAGATAATGGAGTATATACAATCATCAAAAGATGCTTCGGATCGTAATATTCACAGAGACTGGTCCTCAAATGAAAAGACTGCGATTGAAGCTGCACTTGGTATGTCGTATGCTGGTAAAAGGGCAATGGTAGCCATGAAACATGTTGGCTTGAATGTAGCAGCTGATGGTTTTATTAATTCTGCCATGACAGGTATAAATGGTGGTCTGATTGTTGTATCAGCTGATGATCCGTCGATGCATTCATCACAGAATGAACAGGATTCAAGATTTTACGGGAAGTTTGCAATGGTACCTTGCTTCGAACCCTCAAACCAGCAGGAAGCATATGAAATGATTTTTGATGCTTTTGAGGCATCTGAGAAATATAAACTTCCGGTTCTTTTCCGGATTACTACCCGTCTTGCACACTCCAGGGCAAGTATCCGGTTAAGAAGAGTAATTCCTGAAAAAAAGCTGACTCTTCCATCAGACCCTGTTCAGTTTGTTCTTCTTCCTGCGATTGCCAGAAAAAAGTATAAAGTGTTGCTATCATCTTATGAATCATTGAGATATGACAATAGGATCTCTAAGTATAACCTTTTTAAAGATGGAAGGTACAGGGAACTTGGAATAATTGCCTGCGGGATAGCCTATAATTACCTGATGGAGAATATTAGCAATACTGATATTGATTTTCCGGTTCTGAAGATCTCAGCTTATCCGTTTCCTAAAGACCTTATTATTGATTTGACCAGCCGATGCAAAGAAGTACTTATCCTCGAAGAGGGTGCTCCCTTTATTGAAGAATCATTAAGGGGAATTCTTGACAACGGGTTAAGAATATACGGACGGCTCGATGGTACTGTGCCTCGCGATGGTGAACTGAATCCCTCTATTGTCGCCAGAGCTCTCGGTTTGCCGGTTAGTTACGGGGAGGATGTTCCTTCGATTGTTAAAATGAGACCACCTTCATTTTGCAAAGGATGCGGTCATGCTGATATGTTTAATGCATTGATTGAAGCCCTGAAACCATTTGGCCCTGGCAGAGTGTTTTCCGATATTGGTTGTTACACCCTTGGGGCACTTCCTCCATATAATGCAATAAACTCATGTGTTGATATGGGGGCTTCAGTTACTATGGCAGTAGGAGCAGCAGATGCTGGTTTATTCCCGACAGTTGCAGTAATTGGTGATTCAACATTTACTCATTCCGGTATGACAGGTCTTCTTGATGCTGTTGTAAAAAAATCACCTGTAACAATAATTATATCAGATAATTCAACAACAGGGATGACAGGTGGACAGAAATCACAGGCTACGGGCAGACTCGAACAAATCTGTGAAGGATTAGGAGTTCTAAAGGAGCATCTGAAAGTCTTGGTTCCGTTACATAAGAATCATGATGAGAATGTACGAATAATGAGGGCAGAGTTTGAATATAAAGACGTTTCAGTAATAATTGCATCGCGTGAATGTATTCAGACTGCTACCAAAAGAAAAAGAACTGATGCCTCTAATGAGTAAACTCAAAATGAATTACAATGAAAAATGACATTATACTATCCGGCGTAGGAGGACAGGGAATATTATCTATCGCTGCTGCCATTGGTCTTGCCGCTGTTTCGAATGACCTATTTCTTAAACAATCGGAAGTTCATGGGATGAGCCAGAGGGGAGGAGATGTGCAGTCGCATCTGAGGATATCCGATAAACCGGTATTTTCTGACCTGATTCCCTATGGAAAGGCAGATCTGATAATATCGGTTGAACCCATGGAATCCTTAAGGTATCTTCCATGGCTTTCAAAGGAGGGATGGCTGGTAACAAACGCAATCCCGTTTATTAATATACCGGATTATCCGGTTGTCGGAGATATTGTCAATGAGATCAAAAAAGTAAAGAATCATATAATTATTGATGCTGACACTATTGCTAAAGAGGTTGGCTCAACCCGCGCCGGAAATATGGTAATTCTGGGAGCTGCATCCCGTTTCATTGATATGTCTGAAGCAAGTATCCTGGGGGCAATAAAAAAACTGTTCGGAAGAAAAGGAGAGGCGATAGTAGAAATAAATCTGAAAGCATTCAGGGCAGGAAAGGAGTATTCAGCAGTTCTCAGATCTTGAATAAAGCGTTGAGGAATATGAAACCTGAAGATGGAAGGTTACCTGAATATGGAATCGAACTCTGGTAATCCAACGCCAGCTTAAAATTGACATTTATATTCTTCTGAAGTCCGAAAACTATCAGACTGGCATCTTTCAGATAATTCCAGTGATAGGTTTCTCCGGGCACACTAACGGAACCGGAATAATCATAACGGCCAAAGATCTCATAATTATGAGGAAGCTTTACCGACCCTGTAGATGAGACGCCCCAGCCATCATGTCCTTCCACTTTATCCATGTTGGTTTTATAATGAAGTGATGCTCCGAAATTGATCCATTTATTATCAACGCCGGCAAATGACGATAGAGTATATTGGAGTATCCCATTTACATTGTTCAGGTCGTTGTAAAACCTGAAGGCGTAATGACTTGTTGGCCTGTACGTCAATCCGGCAGCCGCTTTTACTCCATTGTCGAGCTGGATATCAGAATAGCCCTCACCATTGGTAACCGCAATATCACCGGTCAGATTATCATTGAATTTGTAATCAAGTACTACCCCAAGATCAGCAATATAGCCGTACTTGTTCCGCATCTCAAACTCATTTGAGATAAATCTTTTTCCCCAGAACTGCTGAAGATAGTCGAAATGTCTTGTTGTTGTCAGCCCGAATGAGACCTTAACTCTGTCCTTAACGTAGGTAACCGATGCTTCTCTGAAAAATGCATATCTCCGCGGTGAAGCCTGCTTTGGAAGATCCTCCGGAGTACCGATGTTTAAAACTATTTTGAAAGAGAAATTATTTCCGGGAAGGTAGTCATAACCAAAGTAGGCCCTGTTTATACCGAAGCCGGTTGTTTTGGCTGTATCATTTAAATCGAGATGGAAATCGGTGATAATCTGCATTACCGGTTTGCCTGAATTTTCTACAGTTTGGGAATGACTATAATTAAATATACAGTGGAAAACAATTATTACAGGAAGGATCTTTTTCATTCTTTACAATAATCAGAAGAATTTTTATTTTATTTGATAAAGATAATAACCCAATTTATTTACTCATGAAACATCTCTTATTATTTCTTACTCTCTTATGTATTTCATTTTTTATTAAGGCACAGAAAGCAGATTTCAGGGCTGCTGAAAAATTCAGGGAAGACAACCTTGTTACTAAATATGGTGATCTTGAAGTCAGTGCTAACTGGATTGAGGAAAGCGATATTTTCTGGTATTCCTACAAAAACTCTGCAGGCAAAAATTACTATTATGTAAATGCAGCAACCAGAACCAAACAGCTTATGTTTGACAGCAGGTATATGGCTGCAGAATTGCACAAAATTACCCACCATCCTTATAATGAGCTGGATCTTCCTATAAAAGAGATAAAATTTGAAAAGAAAAGTACTACTAAATTTACATTTGTTGTCGATCCTGTAAAGTTCCTTTTCGATATATCAAATCAGAAGCTGGTTCAGCTCGATACTATTGAAAAAGCCAAAAGGAAACCATCATGGGCAAGCTATTCCCCTGACAGCACATGGATAGCTTTTGCGAAGAATCACAATCTTTACCTAATGAAGGCAAAAGATAAGGATAGTGTTGAATATAAGCTTACTGATGATGGTGAGCGTTATTACAGTTTTGCCGGATATTTCAATTCGGATGATACAACCAGGGACCGAAGAGTCAGAACAAATGTTAACTGGTTCAAGAATTCTAAGAAATTCTATGTAGTGAGGAGAGATGTCCGTAAAGTGAAGGATCTGTTTTTGGTTGATGTTCTTGCAGAACCGCGTCCAAAACTTCTGACTTATAAATATCCTATGCCGGGAGAAGAGTTTGTTCCTCAATCGGAACTGGTAATATTTGACGTTGCCTCAAAGACCCGTACAAATGTTGATCTTAAAAAATGGAAAGATCAGACAATAAATGTAGAATGGTCTTCACAGAAGTCAGCGGAAAAGATTATTCTTATCCGTAAGGACCGTCCTCTGAAGAATCTTGATGTTTGTCTGGTAAATGCTGAAACAGGACTTGTTTCTGTGATCTTCAGTGAACAGACCTGGCCCTATTTTAACGACGAATATTCAAATCTTTCAGTTTTAAATGAAGGAAATGATATAATATGGTGGTCAGAAAGAACAGGGTGGGGACAGCTGTACCTTTATGATGGCAGTGGCAAACTTAAAAACCAGATTACCGATGGATATTTTGTCACCGGAAGTGTTGAGCGTATTGACACCCTTGGCAGAGTTGTGTACTTTGAAGCATTTGGGAGGGAAAATGGAGTTCATCCTTACTACAGTATGAAATATAAGGCGTCTATTGATAAAGGAGGCATGACCCTCCTGACAAAAGAAGCTGCCAATCACTCATTCTCAATGTCAAAATCAAATAAATATTTTGTTGATACATATTCGACAGTTGATAAGGTTCCTTTATCAGTTTTAAGAGATAATACGGGCAATATTATTCTGAACCTGGAAAAGGCAGATCTGTCTCAGCTCTTTAAGGCAGGATGGAAAATGCCGGAGACATTTGTTGTTAAAGCAATGGACGGAGTAACTGATTTATTTGGGGTCATATACAAACCCTTTGATTTTGACTCTACAAAAAAATACCCTGTAATATCCAATGTTTATCCCGGACCTCAGTATGAAAGAGTCCCTTATCAGTTTTCTGTCAGCAGCGAGAAAAACGTCGCCCTTGCCCAGGTAGGATTTATTGTGGTCAACTTCGGCCACAGAGGTGGCAGTCCGATGAGGAGTAATTATTACCATACCTTTGGCTATAATGATCTGCGCGACTATGCACTAGCCGACGATAAGTATGGTATTGAACAACTTGCAGACAGATTTAAATTTATTGATATTGACCGTGTTGGTATTTATGGCCGGTCAGGAGGCGGATTCATGTCAACAGCTGCAATACTTTCATACCCTGATTTTTATGATGTAGCTGTTTCAGCTGCCGGGAATCACGACAATAATATTTATAACCAGTGGTGGGGCGAAACGCATAATGGTGTAGCTGAGGTTGCAAAGAAAGCAAATGCCAAAAGGGAAGCTAAAGACAGCCTGAATAAAAAGTCAGAAGCTGTAGTTTCATTTAAAAGTCAGATTGAAGCCAATCAGGATCTTGCCAAAAACCTGAAAGGACACCTTCTTCTTATTCATGGTGATATGGATAACAATGTACATCCCGGAAATACACTCAGAGTAGCCGATGCACTTATTAAGGCTAATAAGCGTTTTGATTTAATGATAGTCCCGGGTCAAAGCCATACCTATGGAGAAGATACTCCTTACCTTGACAGGATGATGTGGTATTATTTTGCTGAATATCTGCTCAATGATTACCGTACTAATGTTGATATTCTCGATCTTGATTAGGATATCACCGGAGTTGATTATTTTTGTATCCCTGTAAAGCGGATAATATTTGAAATTAGAAAGAGATTCTGAACGAAATGATCCGAAGCAAAGAACCGAGTACACCGTTAGGTGGACGAGCTCACCGAAGGTAATCTCATATAGTTAGTCAGTCAGTATTGATTTTTTCAGAAAAATAAATAGAATATAAATGATGAATGATTCAGATATCAAAGCGGAAAAGTTTCTTTCAATTGCATCACAGTATAAGCTTGGCAGTCTGGTAACAGAAAAACCTCATCCGGCGACAGCTGATCTTTCACACCTCTCTCAAACAAATCTGCCTGAAGCTATTTCAATTCTTAAGGAACTAGACAGACAGACAATCAGCGTTCTGGCTGAGAATAAAAAGCTGATCTGTTACCTGAAAGATGCGATTAATGATACATTGAAATCAGGAAATAACCTCTATTTCTGCGGCTGCGGAGCAACCGGCAGATTATCACTGACAATTGAAACACTGTGGAGGCAGGTGCATTATAAAGATATAATTAAGGACAGAGTATTCAGTTTTATGTCAGGAGGTGATGTTGCTCTTATTCGTTCAATAGAGAACTTTGAAGATTTTCCGCAATATGGAGCAAAGCAGCTTCATGAAGCAGGTTTCAAGGATGGTGACCTGTTGATCGGCACTACAGAAGGAGGGGAAACTCCTTTTGTTATTGGTGCTGTTGAAGAAGCAACACAAATTTCAAAACGCAAACCATTTTTTATTTATTGCAATCCCGATGACCTTTTATGCAAGGCAGCCGAAAGATCAAAACGGGTTATTGAAAACCCCGGCATAGAAAAGATAAACCTTACTGTCGGACCGATGGCTGTTACAGGAAGCACAAGGATGCAATCCTCGACCATTCTGCTTGCAGCGGCAGGAATAGCTCTGTTTTATTACTGTGAGAGCGATAAGTCATTAGGTGAAGCTATCGATACTCTGGCAGAATATTGGAATTCCCTGGATATCAGGTTTATTGAAAAATTTATTATAAAAGAATCCGGGTATTATAAAAACGGAGACTATTTGTTGTATGAGACAGATAATCAGTTAGGGATAACAATTATTACTGACACTACAGAAAGATCACCTACTTTCAGCCTCTTCCCATTTGAAAATATTTATGAAACAGAACAGAATCTTTCTCTCTGCTATCTTTATATGCCTGGTTCAAAAAGCAGTGAAGAGGCATGGAAAAAGCTTTTATGGAGAGCCCCCAGGACACTGGAGTGGCCGGATATTAACGGAATAGCCTCACGGGAACGTCTGCTTGGTTTTGACTTTAGTGCAAAAGTGCTGTCAAGAAGGGAAAATAGTCGTAAATCAATCAGACAGCACAGGTTTAAGATAACATATGATAAAACAGGTATTAATTTTCTGCTTGAGAACGAAAGCCACTTTTTAACTACTCCCTTTTTAAATCCGCTCTTTACTCACCTTGTCCTTAAGATGATTTTAAATACTCATTCGACCCTTATAATGGGAAGATTGGACAGATACGAAGGAAATGTTATGACTTATGTTCGAGCCAGCAATAATAAGTTAATCGACAGGGCTATACGTTATATTGATCTCCTGTTGAAGAGTAGGAAAATCAAGCTGTCTTATTCAGAACTTACTCACATTCTTTTCGAAATGATTGAGAAAACACCGGCTGATCAGTCGATTGTAATATCAACTGTGAATGAGATTGTAAAGCGAAATCCATAAAACAAAGAGGCTGATACCTTTTACAGGACAGCCTCTTCTCAGCGGAAATGCAGCGATCATTTCCATGGACGCAGATCTTTTCATGCTTGTCCTTCTTCCTCTTTTCCATTATCTTTTCCTGATCTGAGCAGGACAAGATCATTAAGTACAATCTCTGTTATGTACTTTGTTGCACCCTTCTTGTCTTCATAAGTACGATAAACAATTCTCCCTTCAACTGCAACCTGACGGCCTTTTTTCAGAAATCTTCCTGCAATATCGGCCAGACCATTCCACGCGACAATATTGTGCCAGGTTGTTTCGCTTACCTTCTGACCATCAGCATTTTTATAACCATCATCAGTAGCCAGCGTGAAATGAGTTACTTTTTTCCCGCCATCAGTAGTTTTTGTTTCCGGATCCTGTCCGAGATTCCCGATAAGTGTGACCCTGTTTTTAAGTGAGTTCATGACTTTAAGTTTTAATACGACATTAAATTATTTTCTTAACAAACTTAAGCCACATTCATTTCCTGTCCCGGTTAATAATCATTTATACACGGTTTGAAAACATTTATAGTTGTTTGTATTCGTTTGAAAACGTTTTTTTGTATCTGGTTCAAGACTTTTCAGGATTTTACTTTAGCCTGATAGAGAAGAATTATTGACAAGGCCCTAATTATGACCGATATTTGTATATGAATTTACTGTTGGCATTTTTCAATAAATAATCTTTAACATTATTATTATGGAAAAAGAAGAAGTTAAAACAGGAGATACTTTTCTTGTTAAGTCAGATACGTTTCTTAGCAGGATAATTTGTAAAGTAATGAAGCGCTGGGGAAAGAGAAAGGGATATGATACCTCTATAGTTTACAGCCACGCTGCACGTTTTATCTGGATTGATAATGTGCTGTATTTGTTTGGGAGTGTGATTAACGGATATAATCCAATTGAATTTGATGATAATTATGACTGGAAAACCACTGATTTTGCTGTTATGAGACATAAGCCTCCATTAACTGATGATGAAGAAAAGAGAACAAGAACATTTTGTTTACATCTTGACAGTGTTTCAATTACTTATCAGTATTGGAATTTTGTGCAATGGCTGGCATTGGTCTATTTAAGAATAAATCTGTTTACGAAGGATAGCGAAAAATTCTGTTATTGCTATGAAAGTGAAAGAATGTGCAGGAAAGACTTATATCCTCAAAATTATGGGGATGTGAACAGGACAGACGTATTTGATTTACTTTTTGATAAAGATTATGAGATAATTTATCGGTCCGATCCGGGTGCAAGTGCGGTTTTAAGGTCAAAAGCTGAACTGGCACCTAAAAAGAAGAGCAAATCAAAGAAAAGATTAGCACCCTGATAAGGAAACAATCAATACAGACTCACTTGCTTGTTATATTTCAGAACTGAATTCCCTTAGAGACATTACAAGAATGTATTCCTCCTTTACAAAAAGAAGGATAATTTGTAAATGATGGATCTGTGTCAAAATTATACTCATCATTTGTATTTTTTATATCTTTATAAAAAACATTAGTGCTGTGGAAAAGAAATGTCTCGATTGCGGTGACATAATACGTGGCCGTACCGATAAAAAGTTCTGTTCTGATCAGTGCCGGAATAATTACAACAACAGGCTTAACCGTGATTCGAACAATTTTGTCAGAAATGTACACGGATTGTTAAGAAAGAACAGAAGGATACTGGCAGATCTTTATACCGAGGGTAAGGTCAGAGTTCATAAAGATGCTTTATTTGCCCTGGGTTATAACTTCAGTTTCTTTACTCATATTATTGAAACGTCACAGGGTCATAAGTTCCATTATTGCTTTGAATATGGATATCATGAAACAGGTGATGATTTCCTTGAGTTAAGACATAATAGTCAGTACCTCGACTACCAATAAATTTATTGGTTGGAGTTTGTGTTTGTTCTGTTAGAACAGACATCAGATTGTAATGCCGTCCGGAGCAGTATTGTTTGTCTTCTCTTTTATTGGAACAATATAGCCTTTGTACAGGACATTATCAATTCTGAGATTTGAGAGTGAGGCGTTACATACACCTGTCTTATCGATGCTGAGATAAATATTAATTGTGTTGACACTATTATTTAATTGCAGCTTAATCTTATAGGTGCCTTTTAAAGAATCGCTGATCACTTCATAATTCTTAGCTTCTCCGGCCATTCTAATTCCAGAGACGGGTTTTATATTGTACTGTCTTCCAAGATAAGCAGCGTTTATAATGGCTCTGTTCCCATCAATAATAATGAAGTTCTTTCTTGGTACAAGATCGACCATTCCTCCTCTGGTAAAATAAAGCCGGTCAAGCTTAATTATGAATCGTTTGGACTCGACAGATGCCTTGACAGCCTCCTGCTCAGCATATTTCTTCTCTTTTCGAAGCTCATTCCTTGAAGTTTTTGCCTCTTTGGTGGTGGAACAGGATGAAATGACCATAATAGTCATCAAAGTAATAAACAACTTTTTCATGGCAGTATATTTTGCTTATTGTAATTCAAATATCATGCCATTAAATGAAGACTATCGTATTATTAAGGTTTCAAAAACGGAAAGTACAAACTGATATTTTCTTTTGTCAGGGCAGTACCATAGCCTGAATCCTGAAATGCTTCGCAGTATTTTATTTTGTTCCCCTTTTCATTGCCGTAAAATTCAATAAGTTTAGCGCGGTATGGTGTTGCATCAGAAGCGCTTTTTCGGGTATTGCCAAGCCATATTCTCCTTTCAGCATCCGATTTGGGTACCTGATCGAGACCTCCCCTGTTAAAAGGTAACCATTCATACACCTGTGACTTGTGTTGATGATACATATCCATTTTCTTTTCAATTACATCATCAATGTCAATACAAACATCAGCTTTAAACGGCTCAGGATGAATAAACCTGTCACTCATAAAAAGGAATACCGGATTCTTTTCAAGGTAGGGTACTTTGGGCAGAATTGTTGGCACTGTAACCATATAGGCTGCATCAAGCACGAGAACACCCGTGTATCTGTGGTCAGGATGATAATCATATGGCCTGGGGAAAACTACAATATCAGCCTTTTGCTCCCTGATTATTTTAATTACCTGCAGCCTGTTTTTATATGTCGGCATTAATTGTCCGTCATGATTATTTAAAGTTATATACTTTACTCCTATAGCTTCACCTGCCCTGCGAGCCTCTTCACGGCGGATTTTAGCCAGTTCCCCGGATTTTATAGTCTGATGCCCTGCATCACCGTTTGTCATGGAAACCATCAAAACATCATAACCAAGCCGGGCCCATTTACAGGCAGTTCCACCTGCTTTATCAGGGTCATCAGGATGAGCCCCGAAAATAACAATATGCAGTTTCCGTTCCTGGTTATCCTGTGATTTTGCAACAGGAAGAAATGCAGACAATAAAGCTGCAAGCGCAAGGGAGATCAGTGATTTCATTTAGTTAGCAGGTTATATTGTGAGTAATTTTACCAATCTGTATTAGCAAGTTCCCAAACATTCGCAAAACTGATCCTGACTATCTTTTCCATAATATCCCAGTCAATTGTTTCAGGTTCATCGAGGGGTGTATGATACTCTTCCCTGTGGCCTGGTTTAAATCTCATTATCGGTACTCCGGCCGCAACAAATGATCTGTGATCAGTTCCTCCCGGAGGATCGGCAGAAGGCTGATAGTCAACAATCAGATCTATCCCATGCTTCTGAAGGTTGCTCACAGTAATATCCTTAAAAACCGGAAAGGAACTCGTATATGTCATTGTAACTTTCCTGGGTTCCTCTTCAGTTATATATCTGGAGATCATATCAAAGTTGACATTTAACCTGAGATTGTTAACAGGATAAGAAATATGACCGACATAATACCTCGATCCCAGAAGTCCCTCTTCTTCAGCTGTCCATAAGGCAATTATTATTGTTTTTTCAGGTTTTTTTCCTGTTTCCATAATTGCTTTTGCAAGGGTCATGACCCCTACAGTTCCCGACCCGTTATCGTCTGCTCCATTCCAGATGTATCCGTTACCAGAACCTAGATGATCGTAATGAGCCCCCAGAATTATTATTTGTTCAGGACTTTTTCCTTCAATAATCCCGATAACATTCCTTACTGAAACCTGGGTAGTCTTAACAGAAGTTTTTAAATAAACAGTTTTATCGGGTAACGGAGGTAATAAGAATGGTTCGTTTGAATCTGCTTTTTTAATATAATCATCAAGGTTTATCCCGGTTCCGCTTAAAATCTCATTTGCCACTTTTACAGATATCCTTATCCTGATGAGATTGACAGGTATTTTAGTTCCGGGAATTGAATAGCTTACGTTTGATTTTCCTGATAGCGGATATCTTTCTGAAGGAGCCATGTTCGTAAATTCTTTTCTTTCAGGATTGCCTGTAACGGCCGATTGCGGATTGAACTCAACAATGCCCAGAGCTCCCATTGCTTTTAATTTTGATTCAGTCTCTCTTGCTGAGGTTTCTATTTCAGTTGAACTGAGTGATTCCTGCATAAATTTCGGAATACCGGTAATTTTCAGAATGAACTTTCCTTTTACATTGATTTTGCTGAAATTATTATAATTCAATTTATCGCATATTAATCCATATCCTGCAAATACTACCGGCGCTTCAATTTCAATTGCCGGATCTGTAGGTCTTATCGTAAAGTCAACATTATTTGTGAAAGTTGTTGTATGATACATTTTCGAGTCAGATGTTTTAACTTTAAAGATCTGTTCATCACCAGGGGTAGTTTTTAAGAGAACAAAATTCTGAAAGAAAGACCTTTCAGTATTTAATTTATCGTTTGTACCATTCCTAACAGGTATTATATCACCTGCTGGTTCAACTCCATACAACTGAAGCATGCTTGCAATATAATCTGCTGCAAGAAATTCACCCTTTTCACCTGCAGCACGGCCTTCTGTCCAGTCAGATGCCAAAAACCCCAATTGGGCTTTTATAACCTCCTGGTTAATTGCCCTGAGACCTCTTTCAACAGGTGTAACCTGGCTATAAATTGATGATAGTAAGACAAATGTCAGGAAGATTATTAAATAAGAAATCTTTATCATTGAATATACAATTTGGAATAATCTTTTTTCATCTTTAATTTACTAAGGTAATTATTTATTGCAATTTGATTTACTATTCTAACTTTGAAAGAATTATAAATTGGTTTTATATGGAGATAAAAAAAGTATTGCTATTGACAGTAATCCTGATCACTTCAATCTCATTTAGCCAGGTAAAGAATAGTAATGGCGAAGGTTATATTGTCAAGGTCGGAGATAAAGCCACTGATTTTACCATCAGAGAAGCAGGAGGAAAGAGTTATAAGCTGTCAGATCTGAAGGGAAAAGTTGTGATGCTTCAGTTTACTGCCAGCTGGTGCAGTGTATGCCGTACCGAAATGCCATTTATTGAAAAAGAGATCTGGCTGGAAAAGAAATCCGAGGGTCTGGTGGTTATTGGGATTGACAGGGACGAACCGGTTGATAAAGTTCTCAGGTTTAAGAATGATATTTCAGTTACATACCCGCTGGCACTTGATCCGGGAGCTGATATATTCGGGCTTTTTGCTGAAAAAGAAGCAGGTGTAACAAGAAATGTGATTATTGACCGGTCGGGTAAAATAATTTTTCTTACCCGTCTTTATGACCGGGATGAATTTGACCGTATGAAAAGGGTGATCTTTGCAGAACTTGCAGCAAAATAATTGAACCTTTCTTCCGTTTTAGAAATAAGGTATAATAAAAAGAGCCTGATATGTGCAACCTTTTAATTCAGATTACTGTTATATGGTAATCTGTCTCATTGTCGGATAAATGTAAACCAATTGATTAAGCAAACTTAAAATCTATGATCATGAAAAAATTAATTGCAATAGTATTAGTGACTTTTCTGGTATTGCCGGCTTTTTCACAAATTAAATTTGGTCTGAAAGCTGGTATAAGTACTACAAATCTTTCTATGGCAACCCTTAAAACAATAACATCAGGCACTACCTCATACACAGTTGATGCATTGACAACGGCAAAATATGGTTTTCATGGCGGTGCATTTATGAGACTTACTCTCCTTGGAGTTTATATTCAGCCTGAGTTGTTATTTTCTTCACGTACAAATGAATACACTGTAACTGATCTGGCTGCTCCCTCAGTTAGTCTGACCAAAAAACAGACTTTTAATAAACTGGATATTCCGGTTATGCTGGGTTTTAAACTAGGTCCGGTTCGTTTGAATGCAGGCCCTTCAGGTTCAATTCTTATCAATTCTCCAAAAGATCTTATTACGGACCATAATTTAAAGAGCAATTACAGCAAGATGACTATTGGTTATCAGGCTGGTGTCGGTGTTGACATCTTAAAGATGTTAACCATTGACCTGAGGTATGAGGGAAGCCTCAAGAAATACCAGAACCAGATAGAGAATCTGACAGGTACTAAAGTAAACCTTGATGACCGTGCCAATGCTTTTTTATTGAGCCTGGGTATCATGTTCTAGGAATTTGAAAATGCAGATATAAAAAGCTCTCCGTGATTAGGAGAGCTTTTTTTTAAGAATTTTGCTTTCTATTTTGACAACAGCATTTTTGCTGCTACTAGAAGCAGAAGAACTCCGAATATTTTTTTTAACAAATGCTGAGGCAGAGTCAATGCCAGCTTCGATCCAAAGTAAGAACCAACCAGGAAACAAACAGCAAGAACAATGGCAAACATTATATTTACATGTCCGGCTTTATAGTAATTATATGCGGCAATTATTCCAATTGGTGGAAGCATAACTGCCAGGCTGGTTCCCTGCGCAGTCTGCTGACTGACTCCCATAAAAAAAACAAGCGCAGGAATCATAATTATCGCACCTCCAATACCAAGCATACCTGCCATAACTCCTGTGATGATCCCTATTACAATAAGAATCAATAGCATTGATGTAGACATTTTCATAGAATATTTATGTGATATTTAATCGGCTCAAATTTATATATAATCCGGGAATATATAAGGAAAAGAATTGGAGAATAGAACGATAGGTAAAAAGACAATATGGTATTACCTCAAGACCGCACGTTGAGGCGAAGCCGAAATCCCGAAAGCGAAGCGAATCGGGAACCACTTGACTGCATGACTGCATGACCTAAAGATTTGTACTTCTTAACAATATCTCTAAATTTGCATACTGGCTGGAAAACAATGAAGAAAAAGCAAATCCTGTATTTATTATCCGGACTTGGAGTTCTGATTTTGGTCATCATATTGATGATCTATAAAAACCTTTATGGGGTAAATATTAAAACCGAAAATGGTAAACAGGTTATTTATATTCCAACCGGCTCATCATATGAACAGGTACTTGATACCCTTCGGTCGAACCTGAAAATAAAAAACCTTAAAGTATTTAACTGGCTGGCAAATAAGAAAGGCTATCCTGTTCAGATAAAATCGGGAAGGTATATAATCGATAACGATTTAAGCTATAACAGATTAATTAATATCCTCAGGTCGGGCCGGCAGGTTCCTGTTAAAATCACATTCAATAATATCAGGACATTGAATCAGCTGGCTGGTAAAATAGGCCGCCAGATAGAAGCTGATTCATCCCGGATAATAAGCTTTCTATCAGATGATTCCAATTTCATTTCTGATGGCTTCACAAAAGAGAATATTATTGCTCTCTTCATCCCGAATACCTATGAGTTTTACTGGAATACAGACAGCAAACAGCTTTATACCAGGATGCTGAAGGAGTACCGGTTATTCTGGAACGATCAACGGCTCACCAAAGCCAAAGAAAAGGGACTTAGTCAGATGGATGTCAGCATCCTTGCATCCATAATTGATGATGAGGTTGCAAAATCCGATGAGAAACCACGTATTGCCGGTGTTTATCTTAACAGATTGAAACGAGGCATTCCGCTTCAGGCTTGTCCGACTATTAAATTTGCCTTAAATGACTTTACTATAACAAGGATTTTGAAGAAATATCTTGTTTTTGACTCTCCCTATAATACTTATCTGCATAACGGATTTCCTCCTGGTCCGATAGGATGCCCTGGAATTGATGGAATTGATGCAGTATTAAATGCTGAAAAGCATGATTTTCTCTTCTTTGCAGCTAAGGCGGATTTTTCGGGCTACCATAATTTTTCAAGAACTCTCTCAGAACATAATCATTATGCAGCATTGTATCAAAGAGAACTTAATAAAAGAAAAATATTCAAATAGATCCCACAATTTCAACTTCCCTTTCTAATACAATGCCGAATTTTTCCTGAACAGATTTCTTGACAGCTTCAGCAAGTGTGAAGATTTCTTTTCCTGTTGCGTTTCCATAATTGACTAAAACCAGTGCCTGTTTATCATGTACACCTGCATCTCCTGTTTTTCTACCTTTCCATCCGCACTGTTCAATCATCCATCCTGCTGCCAATTTGATGCCTCCGGAGTGATCTTCATAGACCGGAATATCGGGATATATCTTTCTGAGATTCTCCGCAACAGGTCGAGTAACTATCGGATTCCTGAAGAAACTTCCTGCATTGCCCAGTAGTTCTGGATCAGGTAATTTGCTTTTCCTGATATTGATTACAGCTTCTCTTACGGATTTAAGTGAGGCACTTCCTGATTTATTTATCTCATCTCTAAGTGAACCATAAGTCAGATCAGGTATCGGGTTAACAGTTAACTTATAGTATACCCTGGTTACAAGGTACCTGCTTTTTTCCCTGTTCTTGAAAATGCTGTTCCTGTAATCAAATTCACATTCCTTATTGCTGAACATTCGAATTGCTCCGTCTCTAACAGAGATGGTTTTTACTCTGTCTATTCTGTCTTTTATTTCGATACCATATGCACCAATATTCTGAACAGGTGTAGCTCCAACCATACCGGGAATCAATGACAGATTTTCCAATCCGCCAAATCCGTTATTAACCGTCCATTCAACCAGTTTGTCCCACTTAACACCGGCACCTGCAGAGACTATGACATTTTCCTTATCTCTTTCTTCAATTTTTATTCCGGAGAATTCTGGACAAAGGATTGTACCTTTAAAATCACTGATAAACAGAATATTACTGCCACTTCCCAGAATGAGAAGAGGTTCTTTCCAGGAGATTTCTCCTCTGAAAAGAGATCTTGCCTCCTTTTCGGTTTTAATTGAAATCAGACAGTTTGTTTTGCAATCGATACCGAGAGTATTGTACTTTTTGAGAGAAATGTTATAACAGGTTTTCAATATGTTTTTTTTTGAATTAAATACAAAGAAGTCTGATTATTGCATCTCTTAACGTGTCTTGACCATGCAAATTAAAAGGAGTAATAAAAAGTATTTTATATGTGATAATTTCTTTCATTGTTATACCGGAACAATTGAAAAGAATTGATCTTTATTTGTTCTTTATCCATTTCTCATATTCCTCTCTTATATCCTCATAACTAACAAAAGGTTTGTAAATCATTCTCGCCTTGAAGGTGTATTTCTTTGCTGTATCCGGATCAGCTATTATATATTGAAAATCCCATGCCGGATTGGTATTGCCCCCTCCATTTGGAGACTGGCTGAATCTGATAACTTCTTCGGAATCAAAAAGGTATGCCATTACCATATTATGAAACCTGCCAAAATAAAATGGATATGTATAACGGAAATCGGAATAGCTATTTACCAGAACCGCTTTAAATTCCGGTGCAAAATAAAAATCATGCTTATCATTAAAATTCCGGTGTGTGCTTTTTAAACCATGCCCTTCAGAAAAAGCAGAAATCCAATCATCAGATGACTGACCTTCAGTCACTCCCCTGAAATACATATTTCTGTCAACAGGATTGTTAATATAACTGGCCCAGAAAAAACCGGCATAACCATGTCTGAAGTATTCTTTATTATGGAATATGCAATTGAAAGTAATATCAATATAGCAAGGAGCAACAAGTTTGAATTCAGTCAGACTTTCAGCTCCGGAAACAGGAGTCGCTTTCTGGTAGATGAGCACCTCTGTTTCACTTTTTTTGTATAAATACATCGGATTTACCCGTGGCTCAAAAAACTGAACCAGACTATCGCCACAGAAAATATGTTCCAGGTTGAATCCCGCATAAGCTGGTACAAAAAGAGTTGAATCCTGATCAGTGTGATACAATTCTGCGATACCGTTATAACCGGCCTTGTGATCAGGAGGTAAATCGGTATTGTCAATAAACAAAGCTTTAAGGTCTCCGTTTTCAATTAATGCATTATTCAACTGCCTGTAACCTACTGGCTCAAGGGTAATGATTTTTTTCCCGGTGCAAGAATTAATAAAGAGAAAAAGTACTATAAATAATGACAAGTGCTTCAGGTTATTATACATTGGAGGAATTTTTAAATGATACATAGACACCTTTTATGACTAAAATGTTTAATGTCATTTTCAATATAAATATATGAAATGATTTGTAGATGCTTAAATGAATAACCCCTGATTTTGAATTATTGTCAATGCGTTTTTGCCTATGAATTTTGTTAAATTTACATGATGCCAAATCAAACATATAAAACAAGAGTTGTATTCTCTGTAACAAACTGTATCTGTCACGATCAGCGTGTTCATAAAATAGCGGAAACCGTAAGCAAATTAAATTGTGATATTACATTAATTGGAAGAAGATCAGGCGATTGTTGTAGAACTTATTCAGGTCCATTTATAACTGAACGATTCAGAATGATCTTCAAAAAGGGATTTTTCTTTTATGCATTCTTTAATCTCAGGCTATTCTTTTATCTTCTGTTTAATAAATATGACCTTCTGGTATCAAACGATCTGGATACCTTGCTGCCTAATTTCCTGGTATCAAAACTGAAGCGGATTCCTCTTATTTATGACTCCCATGAGTATTTTACAGGTGTTCCTGAAATACAAAACAGACCTTTCGTGAAATGGATTTGGAAAAGTATTGAGAGAATAATTTTTCCACATCTCAAATACATTATGACCGTAAATGATTCAATTGCAATTTTGTATGAAAATGAATACGGTATCAGACCTTATACTATCAGGAATTGTTCACCTAAGGTAGATGGTATAATTGGATATTCCCGTGAAGAACTTGGTATTGACAAAGATCAT
>JGI20214J51650_10000461_pt1 | contig 25077 bp, 12 predicted proteins | sample WetSurMetagenome_FD_51650 | JGI IMG/M metagenome (IMG submission 51650) | reverse complement strand
CAATATGATTTTTCTGTGAACCAAGATTAATAAAAGGTAATGGAAGTTTTGGGCCAGCTTGGTAGCCCTTTGGATAAGTAGAATGAGGAACTACGTATCCTATCATTCCGTAACCGATTACCTCTGCAAACCCTTCGGGGAGGTTTTCAAGAATTGTTCTCCTTAGCTTAATTCCGTAACCGATTACCTCTGCAAACCCTTCGGGGAGGTTTTCAAGAATTGTTCTCCTTAGCTTATCAACCGCCTCTTTTCTGTTTTCAGGAAGCTTGTCAATATATTCCTCCACTGTAGTTGCTTTTATTTGCATAATAGATCAATTTAATAAGTTTATCCCTTATACTTTCTGTCTGACAGTTATAACTAATAAACCAAATTTTCAAAAGATTGTTTATTTAAAATTGAGAAGCATTCGCCGAAGGAATTTTTAATTTTACAATTTTTACCACGGATTTCACGGGGTTACACGGAAGTGGTTTCTACTCACCCCTTCTTTCTCCATGGTAACCAAAGCTTTAGCAAAGAAGGGTTCTTTATTTCTTATTTCTTTATTTCTTTATTTCCTTATTTCTTTATTTCCTTATTTCCTTATTTCCTTATTTCTTTATTTCTTATTTCTTTATTTCTTATTTCTTTATTTCTTATTTCTTTATTTCTTTTTCTTTCATTTCAGACCTGAAGGTGGTACATCGGCCGGATCGGCACCCCATAAAAAATTTGGTCGGGAACCCATTTCAAGTACAAGCTCTCCTCCGTCCTTGATATCCTCCCATCGGAACCATGGTTTATTCCAGGGTTTACCATTCAGCATAGCTTTCTGAATATATTTATTTTGCCTGGTACTCTTCTTTGCAATAATTCTGAAAGTCTTATTATTCTGAAGCTTAACTGAAATATCTGTAAAAACAGGACTGCAAATATTAAAGGCAGGAATACCGGGTGTTACCGGATAAAAACCAATGCTTGAAAATACTACAAATCCGGAAAGCCCTCCCCCGTCTTCATCACCGGGAATCCCAAATGGTGAATTTGTGAACCATGTATCGAGAAGCATCCGCACCCGCTTTTGTGTTTTCCAGGGTGCTCCGGCGTAGTTATATAAATAAGGTATATGTAAACTTGGCTCATTTCCCATAACGAACATTCCAACCTGACCTGTCGCATCGGGCATCTGTTGAAGGTAGTCAGGTTTCCATTTTCCAAGTTCCTCAACAAACAGCTGATCAAGCCTGNTCACAAACTTCTCTCTGCCTCCCAGCAGATTAATTAATCCTGCAATATCATGTTGTACATCCCACAGGTATGTCCATCCGTTATTTTCATCATAATAATCCCGGTTCCCCAAACCTCCTGAAAACTTTGGATCAAAGTCTTTTACCCAGTTCCCGTCAGCGGTTCTGGGAGCAAAAAATCCGGTCTCAGAATTAAAAAGATTACGGAAGTTCTGCGAACGTTTCAGAAAATAGTCATAATCATCATTCTTATTCAGTGCTTTTGCAAGCTGTGCAAGACACCAGTCATCATAGCTATGTGCCAGAGTTATAGCTACAGCCTGTCTTTTTTCAAAAGGATGAACCAGTGCAACTGTCTCTTTTTCACCCGGATTCAAAGCCGGGTAATACCCCTTCTCCAGATAAAAAGTATCAAGTGAGCACATTGGACCATTGCGCCAGGGGAGCATTGTTGCTTCCATTGCATTCTTCCTGAGGCCTTCATAAGCTTTGTCAATGTCAAAATTCCTGATTCCCTTAAAATATGCATCAGCAATTATTGCGGCGGAATGGTGTCCGTTCATACATGGATTATCGCCAAAAAGTATTGGAAATGATGGCATCCAGCCACCCTGCTCAAACATTCTGATATACGATTGTATTTTAAGGGCTTCCAAACCGGGATTGATCAGTGCATGCAAAGGATGCGCAGCCCGGTAGGTATCCCACATCCAGTCGTCTACAAAAAAGGTTGTGTCATCATCATTATGTATTTTATTATCATAACCACTATAATACCGCCCTCCTTCAGAAATATTAACCATCCGCTCATATGTCCGGTATAATGCAGTGTAGAAAACAGTTTTTTGATCGGGAGTACCTCCGCTGACTTCAATCTTGCCAAGGGCCTGATTCCATTTTTCTCGTCCCTTTGCCTTGAGAGCTTCAAAATTCCAGTCAGGAATATCTTCTTCAAGATTTTTCCTGGCCTGATCAGCATCTACAAATGAAATCCCCATCTTCACTCCTGTTTTCTCCTTCTCCGGAACATTAAAAGTAAGAGACAGAGAGGGCTTTGGCATAACACGTTCTCCGGATCCGGATACAACAATATTATTTGTATCAACCATAGGATCTGCTTTGAAACTATGATCGGTAGTGATATAAAAGTAAACCTTCACTTTATTCTGATAGAGCTCGTAGCCTTCCAGTGTCTTGTCATCAATTACATTAAATGAGCCTTTTGCTGTTACGGAAAGCATCAGGCTCTTCTGTTCATTTTTATTCCATGCAATCTGAAAGAATGATGACTTCTCTGCAACAGTAAATTCGAAATTAATATCAGGGTCTTCGAGCCAGACGGAATAATAATATGGCAGACAAACCTCATAATCATGATCAAAATAGCTTTGCCACTTTTTCTGATCATCTGAGATCGTTCCGGCTACCGGCATAAGCATGCCAGCAGTACCATTACGATGACCACACAAAATGAATGGGAATCCGCTTATCTTTTCAGCCTGATAATTACCCGGTAACCGGTGAATGCGCATCATACTATTTGGCAGGTTAACTAGTGGAACCGTAGTTTGAAGCAGGGGACTGATGCCACCGATATTAGGATTAACAAAATCAACGGGATCGGCACTTCTTTGTGAACAGGAAGTCATTGTCAGACAAATCAACGGAATTAAAAAGTATCTGTATATCATCATATTAATGAGTATTGAGATTTAAAACAAGTATATATATAAAATTGTAAAAAAACAATTAATTAACTTTATAATATGGATTGGAAAATTAGTATCAGGCTTCATTAATTTTAGTTAAATTGTGAATCGGCAATCATGAATAATCTCAAAACAAATTATTTTGAGATTCCTCGCTAACGCTCGGAATGACAGCATTTTATGTGATATAGGGAAAAGATTATAAATTTATTAGTTTTAGAAAATGAAAAAGCAAATAACATCATGTTTCTGTCTGGTCTTAGTAACCAGCATACTTCAGGCAGCAATAACTCCGGTTAAATTAACCTGTGAAAATCTCCGTAATCCTATGGTAGTGGATATTCTGCAACCTCGTCTTTCCTGGATAAACATCGCATCCAACGGTGAACGTGGAGAGGAACAGACAGCATGGGAGATCAGTGTCGCCGGAACTAAAGAAAAACTGCTGTCAGGTAATGCTGATTTATGGAACAGCGGTAAGGTAATGTCAAATGAATCGGTCAATATACACTATAAAGGGAGACCTCTTTCATCACGTCAGGATTGCTGGTGGCATGTGCGGGTCTGGGATCGCAACGGGAAAATATCTGCCTGGAGCGAACCGGGATTCTGGAGTATGGGTCTGCTTACACCTGAAGAATGGAAAGCTCAGTGGATCGGAGCACCATGGCAGGGTGAAGAACCTTTGCCAAGACCATCAAGCCAGACTAAAGTTAATCTGGCTGGCTCCAAATCACCTACTTTAACCGAAAAACTACCTCCTCCGGCTCCGATGCTGCGTAAGAATTTTGTTGTGAACAAAGAAATTGCCTCGGCCCGCGCTTATGTCACCGGTCTGGGCTTTTTTGAATTATATGTAAATGGAGAAAAGGTGAGTAAAGATGTGATGTCTCCTAATCTCACACTCTACGGTAAACGTGCTGATCTGGGACCGATAGGAATTATGATCAAAAACAACTTCAGGGAGTACCGTGTAATGTACCTGTCTTATGATATTAAAGAACTATTGAAGAAAGGTGAAAATATGGTCGGAGCCATCCTTGGTAATGGTTTCTATAATCCGGCAGGTTTCTGGACCCAGGGATACGGTTCACCGAGATTCCTTGGCCAGATACATATAAAATATACTGATGGTTCTGAGCAGGTAATAATTACCGATAAAACCTGGAAAGCTTCAAAAAGTCCTATCTTAATGGACCTCATATACGACGGTGAACATTATGATGCCAGATTGGAACAACCTGGATGGTGCACTCCCGGATTTAATGATTCTAAATGGGAACCGGTAGCAATCAGGAAAGCACCTGAGGGAATTATGAAAGCCCATATGTCAGCTACCGACCGGGTAATGGAAAGCCTTCCTCCTCTGAAAATTGTACAACTTGATAACGGACATTATAAAGTAGACTTCGGACAGGAAATATCAGGGTGGCTCCACCTGATAAATGTTTCCGGTGAGGCCGGACGACAAATTGATATAAAGTATATATGCGAATCTCCTGTTGGCGCCAATTCATATACAATGAAAGGTGGTCAACCAGAATCCTATGCGGCACGATTTACCTGGTTTGTATTCAGAGAGGTAGAAATATCCAATTGGCCGGGTGAGCCAAAACCTGATCAGCTCAGGGCAGAAGCTGTATATACGGATATTGAGACCACAGGAAAATTTGAATGTTCAAATCCGCTTTTTAATACTATTAATAAGATATGGTGGCGCAGTCAGACCGATAATATGCATGGAGGTGTTGCCAGCGATTGCCCTCATCGTGAACGATCACCATACACTGGAGATGGCCAGGTTTCTTGTGTAACAGTCATGCATAATTTCGATGCCCGATCATTTTATACCAAATGGATCCAGGACATTTTTGGTGCTCAGAACCCGGAAACAGGCTACGTTCCGAACGGAGCTCCATGGCAGCCTGGTTGTGGTGGTGGAGTAGCATGGGGTGCAGCCATGAATATTATGCCATGGGAATTTTTTCTTCACTATGGTGATATCGATTTATTAAGAAATAACTATGAGGGCATGAAGGGATACATCAAGTACATGCTAACCTGGACAAATGCGGAAGGTATTATGTTTTCACAGGCTCCCGATAAAGCAAATCCCAACCAATGGATTAATCTTGGAGACTGGGTAGCCCCCGGCAAATTGCCTCCTGATGAAATGGTTCATACATTCTTCCTCTGGCGCTGCGCTGACCTTACTTCCATGGCAGCAAAAGCGCTGGGTAAAACAGATGATGAAAACTATTACAACTTATTGGCTGAAAAAACAAGAAAAGCTTTTCATCATAAATACTTCAATAATGAAAAAGGAACCTATGGGCCAAACGGCGGTAACATTTTTGCTTTGAAAATGGGAGTCCCTGCTGACCAGAAAGAGAGAGTTATTGCTGCTCTGAAAGCAGATATTCATGCAAACGGAGACCATCTCGATACAGGGATTTTTGGCACCCAGTTTTTCTTTGAAGTACTTTCTGAAAATGGCCTGCACGAACTAGCTTTTAAAGTCATGAATCAACGTACCCAGCCGGGCTATGGCTGGTGGATTGAACAGGGAGCTACTACCACCTGGGAGCAATGGAACGGATCTGATTCCCGCAATCATCCAATGTTTGGGGGTGGTATTACCTGGTTTTACGATAAACTTGCCGGTATGAATCCTGATCCTGAAAAACCCGGTTACAGACATATCATTTTCCACCCTCAACCAGTGGGTGATATTACCTTTGCAACATATTCAAACATGACTCCCTACGGAACAGCCGGAATCAGCTGGAAAAAGGAGAAAGGAAAATTAATAACAGATATTACTATTCCTGTAGGTTGTTCTGCCACTGTGTATATTCCTGCTAAAAATGCAGATGATATATTTGAAAACGGAAAGAAAATTCAGGAATCAAAAGAGATTATCTTCCAGAACAAACAAGAAGGATATGTGGGTTATAAGGTAAGATCCGGCAATTATAAATTCGAATCATTTTTACAGCAGTAGATATATTCATTTGAATTTAAAAGATGAAAAAGAGCAAATCTTTTTCATTACAAACATACATATAACTTATAATCAACACAATCGTATTGTTATCAGTTATATAATCATCCCTTATTCAGAAAAAAGTCTAAAAACATTTTTCAACAGGGTTTGTTTAGTATTATGAACAATTCCTGATATGAATTAACCGGTAACCGGTTGGAAGGAAAAGGATACATGACCTCTTAAAAACAACATATGTTATAAAGAATGCAATGGTAAATTTAAAAACAAGATATATGGGATTGGAACTGAAAAATCCCATCATAGTTGGTGCAAACAATTTGGTGACAAGTATTGATAACCTGAATAGAATCGAAAAAGCAGGTGCAGCTGCAATTGTCTATAAGTCGCTCTTTGAAGAACAGGTTCAGCTTGAGAGTCTGGAACAATATGAACGTATTACTGAGTATGAAGACAGAAATGCTGAAATGATTACTCTATTTCCTGATTCTGAGGCAGATCCTTCTGATATAAGAGAACATTTAATGGCATTGAAAAAAGCAAAAGAATCTGTGTCTATTCCTGTTTTTGCAAGCATAAATGCAATCCATAATGAAACATGGATAGAATACGCAAAAAAAATCACTGAGACAGGAATTGATGGAATAGAACTCAATTTTTATACAGTCCCTGAGAAATTTCATGATAAATATGAGGATATTGAGAAAAAACAAATCAAAATCCTCAGAGATGTTAAGTCAGCTGTAAACATACCAGTTTCTGTTAAACTGAGTCCGTTCTACAGTAATCCACTGAAATATATTTCCGACCTTGATAAGGCAGGGGCTGATGCATTTGTATTATTCAACCGGCTTTTTCAGCCTGATATAGATATTATGACAGAAAATCATCATTTTCCTTTAAGTCTGAGCAACAGCGAGGACAACAGGTTACCCTTAAGATTTGCGGGTCTATTGTATGGCAATACGAAAGCCTCAATCTGCTCAAATACAGGAATATTAAGCGGTGCTGATGCGATTAAAATGATATTAGCCGGTGCAGACGCTGTACAAATTGTGAGTACTCTTTATTTAAACCAGATCGAAATTATTAACCCAATAATAAAGGAACTAGGTAAATGGATGGAATTGAAAGGCTATGAGACAATCAACAGCTTCAAGGGAAAACTATCGGATAATAAGTCTGAAAATAAGCTTCCTTATCACAGGGCACAATACATTGATTTTATGATGAGTACAATGCAGATATTAAAAAAATACAAAATAATCAACTAGATGTTTTACCTATCTCAGATAGTGGGTATCAAAATTCTCCATTAACAGACCTGGTAGATTAGATTGCTTCATCGCTGGCTCCTCGCAATGATCCTTTCCATTATTAACTCCGGTGCACCTCTGAAAGCCGATCTGAATTACTTACAGTGTCATTGCGAGGATCCGACATTTAGCGGATACAAAGTAATCCTTAATTCCCAGCTAAAATTAACCTTATTTGACTGTCAATTGCTGACACTGAGGCAACCTGAAACCACATTATAATTCAAGTTGACCTTACTGTTCCATGAGAGAAAGTATTGTAAGAGGAAAGTTTAATTAACTTTGAAAATATGAAAACAACTGTATGAAAAATCTAAGATTAATTTCCGCTGTACTTATAATTTTTTTTGCCGGTTGCAAGACTCCAGGTGATATCAGCCAGGTTGTTAAAGATCTGAAGAGAAACCTTGATTGTGGCAATATCAGTAATGTGATGAGAATTACTGACTCTTTGAAGAAACATACTTCCGGTAATGACCTGATAATACAAAAAGCTGATTCCCTTGCACAGATTGCTGAGAGAACAGGTATTGATTTTTCAGTCCCTGAACAACAGTTTACAGAACAGATAGAAAAGAAAACAGGCTCATTTTCAAAGGAGGACATGATTGACTGGGAGAAGAAAGGTTGGCTTGAATGGAGATTGATTAATGGTAACAAAATGTACTTTAAAAGATCAGCCTCTAATCTTCTGCTCCTCAAAAATTTCTATGAAAACAGAGAAGAACGGTTAAGTAATACTGCCAGGGATCCGGGCATGATTTTCAGGCTTAAACATACAGGTGAAATCTATAAATTATCTGAAAATCAAGGCAAACCTGTTGTCCCTGTGAATATGAGTGTAACATATACAATTACTTTGCATCCGGATGCAATACCTGCAGGGGAAAAAGTACGCTGCTGGATGCCATGGCCAAAAGAGAGCCACCCCCGCCAGCGGAATGTAAAATTACTAAGCTCTTCGAGTCAGGACTATATTATTGCACCTGATTCTGCAATTCACAGTTCGATATATATGGAAGGAGTTTCAAAAAAGGGAGTTCCGACACTTTTTCAAATATCATTTAACTATCAGTCATCAGGTCAGTATTTTAGTCAAACCGGACTTAAAATTCCGGAATATGATAAGACATCAGATACATATATAAAGTATACCTCAGAACAGTTACCTCAGATATGTTTTACAGAAAATGTTAAACGACTTGCAGACAGTATTACCGGAAAAGATGATAATCCTGAAGCTATAGTCAGGAAAGTATATTACTGGTTTAAGAATAATATCCCGTGGACAGGGGCACTTGAATACTCAATCATGCCAAATATTACGGAATATGTTTACAAAAACAGAAGAGGTGATTGTGGGATGCAAACCTTCTTATTTATGTCTATGCTCAGGTACAAAGGAGTTCCTGTCAGGTGGCAGAGCGGCTGGATGATGCCACCCGATGACAAGAATCTGCATGACTGGTGCGAGGTGTATTATGAGGGATCCGGATGGATTCCAGCAGATGTTTCCTACGATCTGCAGCAGTCAGATAACACTGCAATTAAGGAATTCTATATATCCGGAATAGATTCATACAGACTAATTGTAAATGATGGCATTGCAGGTCCTCTTCATCCTGCAAAACAATTTTTAAGAAGTGAACCATTCGACTTCCAGAGAGGAGAAGTTGAATGGCGCAGAGGAAATCTATACTTCGACAAATGGGATTATGAGATGAAAATTGATTACCTGAAATGAGAAATTGCCTGCACTAAATTCCGGATTTGTTTAATCTTCTGGCATCTCTGTTAAAGAACGATGGCATTTTGCTTCTCTCTCCTGAACTTATTTTTCAATAAATTGTAAAGCTCCCGGGCAAGACTTTTACACTATTTTGTATAACTCAACCAATAGCTAAACAATTAGTATTCAGCTGATAGCATTATATCACAGATTACATCCATGGCTAAAGCACTTATCTGAAGTCAGTGAAAGAGACCAAATTAATTAAGAAGTTATACATGGTCATGCAACTTTTTCCGGAAAAAATTCGTTTAATATAAATAAGTATCATAAAAGAGATGAGCATGAAGGTGTTTTGTGGATATACAGGTTCATCGGAATATGATAAATTGATGTCAATGTCGGCCAGTTAAAAATGTAGAAGTAAACTATTGGAGTTATATATTCCTTTTTGGATAACTTATAGAATATTTTCAAGAAGTAGTTCTCAGGGATACTATTAAAATAGGATGAAAAATTTCTTTATTTCTTTATTTTTAATATTAATCTCAATAAATCTGTCAGGGCAGGATTGCAGTTTATTATCCAAGGCGAACAATATTGTACCTGATAAGTTATGCTCTCCTGTGTCAGTAACTTGGTTAGTTAATTATACCGGAGTTAACAATGCCGGCACGAGCGTGGAAATCCAATATAATTGGGATGATGGTACTATAGAAACACAGCCAGCCACAGGGACTGGACCGGGCGCTTTCCAGGCTACACTGAATCATACTTATGTTTCTACCGGTGATAAATGTAACTACAAACCCAGGGCCACGCTTGTTGTAAATGGAGTTGTATGCTCTTCTTCAAGCCAGGATCAGATAGTAACTGTATGGGATAATGATGACCATAATGGTGGCCATATGCATATCGATCCGGCTGTTTATCCGATTTGCTTTGGCAACAGCGCCAATGTACGATTCCAGGATCTTACTCAGTTTAATTGTGTTCCTCCACAGGAGAATGATGTACCCAATCTTTTTACCCGATGGGTGCAATGGATATATGGTACTGACATTACAATGACCGGTATTCCTGTAACAATTAACTCAGCAAACAGGGTTTTTCCATATTCAGGACCAATAATCACTCTTCCCGGACCTGTAACCGGTTCCGGGGTATACAGTGACATAATTAATGTTGCAAATGATAAATTAATAGGCCAGTATTTTCAGGTTACGCTGCGAAACTGGAATTATTGTAACCCATATGATGATCCTAATATCGCTGGTCCACCAGCAGATCCTGTTAATGGAGATTATCCTCCAGTAGTTACAACTGCAATAATTCTTATAGTACCTTATCCTGATGCAACAATTACACCGGTTGATACATTATGCGTACTAGGTAATCCTGTAAATTTAACTGCTCATGATGCCGGGGGATCCTGGTCGGGTGATGGGGTGTCCGGTGATACATTCGATCCCGCCCTGGCTGGTGTTGGAGACCACATAGTCAGATATGATATTACGGACTCAAATGGCTGTAGTAGTTCGGATCAGATTACTATTAATGTCAGACCAGGTCCTGTTGTAAATATTACTCCGGTAGGAACTCTGTTTGTTACTGATCCTCCTGTTTTACTTAACGCATCTCCCCCGGGAGGAACTTTTACAGGAAACGGGGTAAGTATAAATATGTTTGATCCCAATGTGGCAGGTACCGGAGAACACACAATTACATATCAGACACTGCCGGATAAATATGGCTGTTCAGGAACAGACACAATTCATATAAAAGTTATTCTTCAGCTTCCAGATGCTACTATAACACCGGTGGATACATTATGTGTACAAAGTAATCCGGTCACTTTGACTGCTCACGATCCGGGGGGTACCTGGTCTGGTACCGGAGTAATAAATGATACATTCAGCCCGGCTCTGGCTGGAGTCGGAGACCATATTGTCAGATATGAGATCACGAATGCCACAGGCGGGAGCGATTCAGATCAGATAACTATTACTGTTATGCCACCACCTGTTGTCAACATCAGCCCGGTCGGCACACTCCTGATTAACAGCTCTCCGATAGGATTGACAGCAACTCCGCAGGGAGGGACATGGTCCGGAGATGGAGTAAATATCAATATGTTTGATCCTGGGTCTGCAGGAACAGGAGAACATGTAATCACATATCAAACTCTGGTAAATAAATATGGCTGCATCGGAACAGATACAATTCATATAAATGTAATAATGCCTCCCTTACCTACCGCATTCTTTGAACCTGATTCAGCAGGATGTTCTCCATTATCAATCCATTTCAGGAACAGGAGCATAAACGCGGATTCATATTTTTGGGATTTTGGGGATAGAAATTCTTCAACCGAAGAAAATCCGAGTCATGACTATATTGTTCCGGGTAACTACATAGTAAAACTTACTGTTACAAATATTGCCGGAGAATCGTCTCATTTCGGAGTAATTACAGTTTACGCCGATCCTACGGCAGCTTTTAATGTATACCCTACCGAAGTAATCAATAATTCCCAGGTAGTAGTCTTTTCTAATTTTTCAAATAATGATGTGTTCAATCTTTGGGATTTCGGAGATGGAAACACTTCAACAGAAGAGAGTCCATGGCATAAATATGAATCTGAAGGGATTTACACTATTACTCTGACTGTGACCTCAAAAGAAGGTTGTACTGATTCAATGAAATACAAATCTCCGATCGTAGTAAAATACAAGAAAGGCGATATCAAATTTCCAAATGTTTTTAAATGGAATGGCTCGGGACCTACCGGAGGGTATTGGAATGAAAATCAATTGGATGATAATACATTCAGACCATTTTTCACAAATGTAATGGAGTATAAACTACAAATATTCAACAGGTGGGGAGTACTCATTTATGAAAGCACGGACCTTCAGAAAGGATGGGATGGTTATTTTGGAAATGGTGCCAGGGCTCTCCAGGGAGTTTATGTCTGGAAAGCAATAGGCCGATATGCAGATGGAACTTATTTTAACAAAGTAGGTGATGTGACATTTTTGCACTAACTGCATCCCAGCGATCATATCTAAAACACAATAGCCGGTCTTCTGAATATTTCTTCTCTCTATCAATTCGGAACGTAAGTTACTATTTTTAAGAAGGATGAATACTTCTATCGGCTGAATCCTTTTCGAATGAGCTGTGTAAAAAGATTTCGGAGAAATGTACCACATTTAATATCCGCTATCTGTCAATACATTCGCTTATTCAGCCTATAAGCAGTTACGATACGGTTATTGATTGCTCTTGCTCCGATGAAAATATTTTTTTAATTTTAGTTGTTGATTCTGCAAAAACTAAAATTATTATTATGAAAACTACAATTTTTGCTGCATTTGTTAGCTTAACCGTCTTTGCATTTGCCGGATGTGCTCCAGTACAAATCTACTCCAACAAAAGTCTTACAGAAAAGTCAGGACTAAAGTATTATACAGTAAAACCGTTTTTACATGTTGAAAGAGCTCCTGAAACAAACAGGATAGTTAAGGCAACGGTAATCTATATACCAGATCTTGCCAATCCGCAGTATATGGTAATACATAACGGACTGGGTTCCAGAAAAGTCAATCTGAAATTTACAGATGGATCAATAAACACATTCGGATATACTTCCATCGGAAAAGTTGGGGAAGCTGTCGATGCACTTGCTGCAATTATCTCAAAAGGAACTGATGCTTTAACAGATCTGAATGAGCTTAAAGGCATACAACAGGCAACAAAAGCATCTTCAAATAAAGTGGAACTGTATGAGATCATTTTTGGAGCCGACCAGACAACTCTCAGGGAAGTAGCTATCGGGAAAGAATGATCCTACAAGTTCATATTATCAGGGTATATTTTAAAACAGGATCAGGCAAACATCAGGTCACAATTCTCATCTCTGGCTTGAATATAATTATTATAAATACCTTACTTTGTTACTCTTTTCTAATAATAATATTAAAATCAATTTGTATGAAAAAACTGATATTAATAGTCAGTATTACTGCAGTTTGTATTGCCTGTACTTCGCGAATAGCAGGGACAGCTGATAAAGAGCTGAAAGAAAGAATCAGAAGTGATGAAAATATTGCTTTTGTTAAGTCAAAAGCCCTTGAAATAATCAAAACCGGATTTAATGCAGGTGATGGATATGGAGAAGTGTGGATTCGCGATTATAACACATTTATTGAACTCTCAGGCAAAGTGTATGATAATCAGATTCTTAAAGAAAATCTTCTGGTGTTTTTCAGGATGCAGGGTGAAGATGGGAATATTATTGATGGTTTCATACCCAGGGAGAAAGCTGTTAAATCCTCAGATGGGTATGACTATATTTATTCAGAATCAGAACCACGTTATGCCGGCCATAAAAACAATGTTGAAACTGATCAGGAATCATCACTGGTTCAAGCTGTTTATAAATATATAAAAATCAGCAATGACAAAGAATTCTTAAGAGATGCTATTGATAATAAGACTATTACTCAAAGGCTTGAAAATTCATTGGAATTTCTCATGAACCATCGTTTTAATGAGAAATACGGTCTCATTTTTGGAGCAACTACAGCGGACTGGGGTGATGTTCAGCCGGAACACAACTGGGGAGTATATCTTACAGACAGTACTCATTATGCAATCGATATATATGACAATGCAATGTTCCTTATTGCTTTGGATAATTTCATGAATATGGTCCCCGGGAAAAGGGAAAAATGGCAAAAGATAAGTGACACTTTGCGAGTTAATTGCAGAAGATATTTATGGGATATTAATAATCAAAAATTTATTCCGCATATCTATATTAACGGATCACCTTTTGCATCTGATTTCAATGAGACCAAGATCTATTATCATGGCGGAACAGCAGTCGCAATTGAAGCTAACCTTCTCACTCCTGACGAAATAAAAGTATCACTCAACAAAATGATAGAAAATGTGAAGGCTGCCGGAGCCGGATCTATTGGCCTGACAATGTATCCACCCTATCCAGAAGGTGCATTTAAAAACAAGGGGATGTATCCGTTTGGCTATCAGAACGGAGGTGACTGGACCTGGTTTGGCGGCCGGATGATCCTGCAACTGATAAAAAACGGGTTTGTAAATGAAGCTTATGAACAACTTCAGCCAATGATAAAAAGGGTCAAAGAAAATGATGGCTTTTATGAGTGGTATACAAAAGATAATAAGCCACAAGGTTCCGGAACGTTCAGAGGCGAAGCCGGAGTTCTTTATAAAGCAATTACAATGCTTGAAGAGTGGGCAGGCATAAAGCAATAATTACAAGAGAATTGGTCTCAAACAGGTATTCTGCACAATGTTTAAAATGAAAAGAGGAAATCTGATGCAACAATCCATCAAAATAACCGTTAAAAGAGATGAATCTATATACCTGGAAAGTGGGCTGAACTTTATTTTAAAAGGTGGGATCTTTGGGCAGATACCATACCGGATCTGATATTTTTGTGTGTGAAGTCATAATATTAATATTTATAACTATGAAAAAGAGTATCATTGTACTGGCCGTAATTCTTGGTTTAATAGGCTGGAGTTGTTCCAAGTATGAAACAGTTCATAATCTGAAGCAATCAGTTGAGAAGAGTACAGCAGAAATAAATACTGCCATAAGTACTATCTCGACGACGAAAGGTTATCAGCTTCTCTCCTTAAGCAGCGATGCTGCTAAATCTGAGGAAAGTTTTAATGATAGCATTACTCTCGGCTTAATTGCAGGCATTTACGACTTTCAACCCGACACTGCACCGACTCATAAACATATTAATCATCCATACAGGTTATTCAAAAGAACCGGAAACAGTGAAAAGATGATAATCAATTTACCTGAGAGGATGAGCTTTCATTCTAAATATCTCCATTTTTATAGTCCCTCAGATACAATCCTTAAAAATAATTTTACAATTACAGCTTCGGATTATCATCTATATTATAACTGGTGGAACAGTTATGATTACAAACTGAATGCAGGTTTCATGATCGATTCAAAAGATATTGGTAACATGGATGTTACATCTTCTTCAAATTCCTATAAAGATCATTTATACTCATCAAAATATACATTCACTGAAGGATATAGCATCTCTGCAGATTGGGAAACAGGAGATACAACAAAATCATCATTTTATCTTTCTCAGAATGATAAAATATTATTAAAGGAAACCTCTGTTTTTGTATGGAATAACATCCACAAGCATGAAAAGCAGTATACAATAACAATAGGAAATGTTGATATTAAAAGAATTTCAGGTATAGATTCAATACAGGTCTACTTTAACGGAGTGCTTCAAAAACAGGCTGCAGCATTTATAACCGACAATGCTGATTCAACTGGATCTATCTGTCATAAAAGAGATATTCTTCTTACTTTTGACGATGGGACAACTGCAAAACTAAGCACGATGATAGATCCAGCACTCACTGCCTTGAGAACTCTAATTGATTCACTTCATAACATGTATTTTGCGAAAAACATTGTGGATTACATAGCGCTAAACATCTACTATAATACGCACTGAGTATTAGCCGATCGTAAAGGTATTTGATATTTTATTTAAAAGAGGCTGTCTCAAAAGTCATACATTACTGTAATTTTTTCTCTGTGGAGCTCTGTGCCTTCTCTGTGCCCCTCTGTGTAACAAATAATTAAGAACTTCCACAACTTGTCCCGATTCATCGGGAGAGTTGCACGGAGGACTTTAGAGACAGCCTCTTCTCAATTTAATAATGTCCCTATCCGATTAATAAACTACCTATCTGATAAACTGTAAAAGATAATAACCATGCGATTCCGGTTGTGTAAATAACAATGAATGCAGCCCATTTCCAGCTTCCGGATTCTCTGCGAATTGCTGCAACTACACCGATACAAGGGAAGTAGGTCAGAATGAATAACATAAATGAAAATGCTATCAGTGGCGTAAACAGAGTATTGCCTGAAGAATCCTTCTGAGTTTGAATTTTTTCAACCAATGAGGCTTTTCCGGTATCATTATCAGCCTGAAATATAACTCCTAAAGTGCTGACTACTACTTCTTTTGCAGCTAACCCTGAAAGAATGCTTACACTTAAACGCCAGTCAAAACCCAGGGGTCTCATAACAGGTTCAATTGAATGACCTATGATACCCATAAATGATTTGCTCTGTTTCTCTCCCTTCTGTTCCAGCATCAGCCTGTGCACTGACTCAACTTTATCATTAACAGATGATTGTGTTTTTTCAACCTTTGCTATTTCAGCTGTATAATCTCTTGTGTATGTCACAGCCCGGGGAAAATTACTTAATATCCAGACTATTATAGAAGCGAGAAGAATTACACCCCCGATTTTTTTCAGGTATAATCCTGTTCTGAAAATCACATGTTTAAAAATACTTCTTACAGTGGGAACTCTGTAAGGAGGAAGTTCCATAACGAATGGTATCTCTTCTGATTTGAAAAAAAACTTTTTCAGGAAAAGTGCTGACGATATAGCAAAAATAACCCCCAGAACATAAAGAAGAAACAATACCGACCCCTGATTCTTGGCAAAAAATGCACTTATAAAAAGGATATATACAGGTAATCTTGCGCTGCAGGACATAAATGGAGTAATCAACATTGTCACGAGGCGATCCCTGCGGCTTTCAATAATTCTTGTCGCCATAATTGCAGGTACATTACAGCCAAAACCCATGAAGAGAGGGATGAATGATTTTCCGTGCAAGCCCATTTTGTGCATTACCTTATCCATTATAAATACTGCTCTGGCCATATAACCTGTATCCTCCATAAATGAGATAAATATGAACAGAATAATTATATTGGGAAGGAATACGATGACTCCTCCAACCCCGCCAATGATAGCTTCAACCAAAAAGTCCCTTACAATTCCGGAAGGTAAAATGTATGATATCATTTCCGAAAGTTTTCCTGCACCAAATTCAAGCCAGTGTTTAGGATAGCCTCCAAGCTTAAATGTTGTGTAAAAGGTAAGCCACATAAAGAAAACAAAGATCGGGATACCCAAATATCTGTTTGTCAGATAGTCATCGATCATTTTTGTTTTTCTTAATCTTTCTACTTTATTGATCTTCAGAGTCTCCTTCAATGCTCCTGAAATGAAGCCATACCGCAAATCTGTAATTACAGTTTCAACCGGATCAGTAAAAAGTTTTTCAAGATTGAGGTATTCTTTTTTTGCTGTCTGAATTATTTCAGCCGAGTTTATACAGCGTGTTATGTTCTTTGAGAACTCTTTATCATTTTCAAGTAACTCAATAGCAAGATATCTTGCTGAGATAATGTTTGTGAAAGCTCTGTTCTCCTCATTCTTTATTTTAGACTGTATTGCACTAATAGAGTTTTCAATCTCTGTCCCATAATTGATGTGAATATGTCGTACCAGGGGTTCCCGGTTCTCATATACCTCTATTATCTTATTGAAGAGTTTCTTGATTCCAATGCCTTTTGAACTTACAGTCGGAATAACAGGGACACCTAACAATTTACCAAGAGAAACATAATCGAGAACATCTCCTTTATTCTCAAGCTCATCGTACATATTGAGAGCAATAACTATCTGGACACCCATATCAATTAACTGGGTTGTCAGATACAGGTTTCGCTCAAGGTTTGAGGCATCGATAATATTCAGAACGATATCAGGTTTATTATCGAAAATATAATTTCTGAGATATATTTCTTCAGGTGAATAACTTTTTATCGAATATGTACCAGGAAGGTCAACTACAGAAAAGGTATATCCTGATTGTTTATAGGTGGCTTCTTTTGAGTCAACAGTAACACCGGCATAGTTTCCGACTTTTTCCCTTGAACCGGAAGCATAATTAAAGAGAGTTGTCTTTCCTGAATTGGGGTTTCCAACAAGAGCGATCTGAATATTCTTGGTTTTTTCTAACCACGAACTATTCTCATCCTCACTGACAAGGATACCATTTGAGGAGATTAATTCTCTGGATTTGCTGTCACGGTCAACTTCAATAAGCTGTGCTTCACTGTTCCTCAACGAAATATGATATCCCATTATCTTATATTCAATAGGATCACGAAGGGGAGCTTTCTTAATGACCGATACTTTTTTACCAACAACAAATCCCATCTCTGAGAGCCGTTGCCTGAACTGACCTCTTCCCTTGATCTTTAAAATTATCCCCTCTTCTCCTTCCGCAAGATCATATAATGTTGTCATCAGAGTATTTCAATACTAGGAATAACCATGGAATTGAAAGAATGTTCAGTCAATCTTAACCTTCACAACAACTTTCCTGACTTGTGCATTTTCGCCAATTTTAACACTTGGACGGTGTATATCAGAAGGAAAGAAAATGAAAAACCTGTCAGGTGTGGCTTTATAATCAGAACTCTGTGTTACTGTCATAAATCCAACGTCTTTTGTTGTGTCGTAAGGTACAAGAACATCCTTCATCATGGACAAAGGTGCAATACTCATCATTTCAGATCCATTAATAACATACTGAATGTCAATGTATTTCTGATGTGCCTCAAATTTAGCATCCTCTATATTTTTAGTAAGATACTCGCTTATAGGCGCATAAAGATTATCACTATCAATGTCGTACCTCTTTATTTCCATTGTCGATAAATCACTGGTTTTCAAAAAATTAAAAGCTTTATCCCATCTCTCTTTGTTCTTAAAATATGAAATTGCAAATTCTTTCCGGTTGATTGAAGCATCAGGAGTAACGGTCCAGCCATTTAGCCATTCGCCTTTTTCAAACCATTTATCGATTTTCGTACTGCTCCAATTTGCGGGATCCGTTGAATTGTTACATCCTGTGAATCCGAAGAAGCTTGCCAGAACAATGATTCTTAATAATAAATTTCTCATAGTAATTTAATTATCTTAAGTTATTAATTATTTCTGGTCAAAAGTAAGCATTAGCACAAATCTAATCAAATAGAAAATCTATTTAAGACATAATAATTTATTTCATATCATAATAGTGGGTAAGCAAGAAAAGCTTCTTTGGGGATTCGCACAAGCTCACCTTTTGTATACAATTCTAAATCCCCTGGGGTACTTGTTTTAATCCATTGAGTTAAAAAGTCCAGGTTGCTTATTTAGGTAATTAAACAAACCTTTTCAACACCCACTTGGTTAGGGGAGTAAAAGATCCAGAGTAACACGGATGATGTCAGACAAAAGGAAGGTTAAATATATTCTCTAATGGTACTAATAAGTTTTTGCTTATCGAAAGGTTTCGATAAAAATCCGTTACAACCACATTCAACAGCTGTTTCTTTGTCATCAGCATAGGCTGTTTGTGCTATGATCGGAATCATTGAGTCCGACTCACGTATCAGTTTTACAGCAGTATAGCCATCCATAACCGGCATTTTTATGTCCATTAGAATCAAATCAATACTCTTGTTCGAATAAAACTTCTCAACTGCCTCTTTTCCGTTTTCGGCTCTGAGAATATTGGCATTAATACCTGAAAGGAAGTATCTTATAAGCTTGAAGTTGCTATCCATATCTTCAGCCACCAGTATTGTCTTTTTAACAGGGAACACAAAATCTTTAGAAACCGTTTTTTGGACGATGGGATTGGTTTTGACCAACTGTTTTTCATAGGGTATGGTAAAGTAGAAAGATGTTCCTTTTCCTGTTTCAGAATCCAGCCATATCTTCCCGCCTATTAGTTCTACGTATGCTTTCGTTATTGCCAGGCCAAGACCGGTACCTTCATATAACCGTGAATCTGAGCTCTGAATCTGGTAAAACCGGTCAAATATTATTTCATGGTATTCCTTTGAAATTCCTATTCCAGTATCGGAAATACAGAATTCCATAAATTCTCCTGCTACCTTGTAACTGAGTTTTATATATCCTTTCTGAGTGAACTTTAATGCATTACTAATCAGGTTAGAAAGAATTTGAGTAAGTTTCGTGCTGTCAGTAAGAATTATTGATTCTGAATCGGATAATCCATTTTCACAGACCATCTTAATTTTCTTCTCATTTGCCTGAGGAATAAACTGGTTACATAAAGAATTAAGTGTTGAATTAACACTAATTTCATTTTTTATGGTTTTAATAAGGTTAGCTTCAATGTTCGAAATATCTACAATATCTGTAATAATCGATAGCAGATGATCACTGCTCTTCATAATTACTTCAATGTATTCTGTACGTGACTTATCATCTATTTCAGGTTCCCCCAGAAGGGCAGAAAAACCAACTATAGCATTCATAGGGGTCCTTATTTCATGAGAGATGTTATGAAGGAAAGCTGTTTTCAGCCTGTCACTCTCTTCAGCTTTGTCTTTTGCTCTGATTAGTTCTTCTTCAGTCCTTTTTCTTTCGGTTATATCATGACCTATACCGACAAGACCAGTTATCTTTCCATCTTTATCATATAATGGAATTTTTGTAGTCTGCAACCATAGTCTCACACCCTCTGGACTGATAAATTCCTCCTCGAGGTCGATTACCCCCCTACCTGAGGTTATCACATTTTTATCGTCAGCATACCCACGCTCTCCGATACGACCAGGGAATAATTCAATATCCGTCTTGCCCAGTACCTCTGATTCTATACTGTATCCAATATTCTTTACATCTGCTTTGTTTGCAATGACTTTCCTGCATTCTTTATCCAGAACATAGATCGGATCAGGAAGGTTATCAATGAGTGTACGCAACATCCTGCGTTCCTGAATTATATTCGCTTCGGCAAGCTTATGGTCAGTAATATCCTGAATAACGCCAATTACCTTTACCTGTTCCTCATTATGCTCCAATATCAGTTCAGCTTTAGAATGTACAGATCTGGTTGCTCCATCATTTGCACGTTTAATATTATACTCAACCTCGTACGGTTCGTTGTATTTTAACAATCGGTCGAGTGTCTCATCAAGTAAAGGACGGTATTCAGGAAACGGATTTTTTTTAATAACCTCGTATGGTATTTCATGAATATCTTTTTCCAAACCATATATCCTTAATGCTTCATCCGAACACCATACTAATTTTGTTGAAAGATCCAGTTCCCAATTGCCGACATGGGCTATAGCCTGAGCTTTCTGCAACCTTAATTCACTCTTTTGCAGTTCCTCTTCCGCAGCTTTTTTTGCTTTTGATAATTTTGTTTTATTTATTGAATTAATAATTGCCGGTCCGAGACGGGAAAGGTTTTCTTTAAGAATATAATCATCGGCTCCCGCTTTCATACACTCAACTGCAACTTCTTCATTCACTGAGCCTGTTACAAGAATGAATGGGATAAACGGAGCCCGTTCATTGCGAAGCTGAAGCCCTGTCATCCCATCGAACTGAGGAAGTTTATAATCGGAAATTATTAAATCAGGCTCAAAGTCTTTCATATACTCAAGAAAACTGTCCCTGTTGTCTACAAGGATTTTCGAAAAAGAGATTTTATTCTTTTCAATCTCACGCCAGATCAGCTCCGCGTCGGTTTTTACATCTTCGACAAACAATATTTTCAATTTGCCAATCATAACATGAGTATTTATATTATGCTTAATAGGTATCTCTCCAAAATTGTTACATTATCTAACAATTTATTCCTGACTTTTCCAACCTGCTTCAAACTATTTCAATTCTTCTCGACGTAAATCAATATATATCAAATTATTTCAATGTATATATATCAACTGATTTCAACCCATATCAAATCAATTCTATACATATCAATTAATTCCAGCCTATATCAATTCATTTCAACGGTTCATTAACCAGTAGCCAGTATAACCCAAGGCTGCTCATAGCATTAATGAACTGATCGAAATCAACGGGTTTAACAACATAGCTGTTAACACCAAGGACATAAGCTTCCTTCATATCAGGTTCCTGTTTTGACGATGTAACAACAACAACCGGGATATGAGATGTTCGTTTATCTCCTTTAACAATTTTAAGGACCTCAAGGCCGCTTACTTTGGGTAGCTTAAGATCAAGCAGAACGACTTTCGGAGGATTGGTAAAGCTCCTCGTTTCAAACTTACCCCTGCAGAAGAAAAAATCAAGTGCTTCAGCTCCATCCTGAGCAACAAGAATATTATTTGCCAGGTTATTCTTCTTCAAAGCTCGAAGCGTAAGTTCAGCATCACGAGGACTGTCTTCTACGATAAGAATATCGATTGCGTTAAAATCTTCCATTGTATATTATTAATCAAGTGAATAACATTATATCTTGCAGTTCCCAATTCGCTTCGCTTTCGGGATTTCGGCTTCGCCTCAACTTGCGGACATGCAGTCTTGCAGTCTTACAGTCTTACAGTCTTGCAGTCTTACAGTCTTGCAGTCTTGTGGTCATACGGTCATTCGGTTTAACTACTTTTTACTTTTGTTTATTATCTTCATTAACTCACCCATACTCCTTTAATTTGTTCTTTAATCCCTTATATTCCTCATACCTCATCCCTGATTTCATATGCCGGTAAGCTGAAATAGAACGTTGCTCCTTTTTCAACTTCTCCATCAGCCCATACCCTGCCACCGTGCTTCATTATGATTCTCTGCACAATAGCAAGTCCAACTCCATTTCCTTCAAATTCATTCTCACTATGCAATCTCTGAAATACGCCGAACAACTTATGCTTATACTGCATATCAAATCCGACACCATTGTCCTTTACTGAATAAACTATCATACCATTTTCCTTTTTAGATCTTATGAATATTTCAGAAGAAGGTGTTTTGGAAGAATATTTTATAGCGTTGGATATCAGATTAATCCATACTTGTCCGACCAGGGCAACATCTCCATAAGCATCGTCCAGGTTATCAATACTTATATTTATTCTTTCTCTTTCAGTAGGAGAGGTCATACTTTCAAAGAGTAATCTCACCTTCTTTTTCATATCAATTTTTGAAGGATTCAGATTACTTCTTCCTATTCTTGAAAAGCTAAGCAGGTCATCGATTAGTTCACCCATTTGAGTAGCGCTTGAAGAAATTATCCCACAGAGTCTCTTACCCTCAAAATCAAGTTTATTATCATACTCTTCCAGCAGAATTTTTGTATAGCCGTGAACCGAACGTAATGGGGCTCTGAGATCATGTGATACGGAATAACTGAATGCTTCGAGCTCTTTATTGGCAGTCTGTAGTTGCTCTGTTCTCTGGGCAACTCTGAGTTCAAGTTCATCATTAAGATTACGAAGCGCTTCTTCAGCATGTATCCTGTCTGTTATATTGTTAATAGCTGTCATAAAGTAAAGAGCTTTGCCATCCTCATCCCGGCGAAGGGCAGATCCCACATCTGTCCATACAACAGAACCATTTTTATGTAAATATCTCTTTATGAAACGGACTGAATCTTTTTCACCGGCAATAAGAGATTGCATTATCTTTTCAGTTTTTTCAATATCATCTCGATATGAAATGTCCTGCCACCTTGCTTTTGTCAATTCTGCAGATGTGTATCCAAGCATGTCACAAAAAGCTTTATTTACCTGTATTTCACCTGAAGGAAGCGTTATCGATTTTCCAATGACTGAATGGTCGAAAATATATTTAAATTTGTCTTCGCTTTCACGTAATGCATCTTCTGCCTGTTTACGCTCTGTAATATCAAGAACTGTTCCTACTATGGAAATCAGATCACCATTATTATCGTAATCGCCTCTGAAGGTCGAGTAATAATAGCCAATACTTTTATCCGGACGAAGAAACTTTTGTTCGTAAGAACCAGGTTCTTGAGATTCAACAGCTCTCCTTATTAATTCTTTGTCGCGCTGATTATCCTCCGGCCAGGGTGAAAGTTCAAGAATAGAATCAATTTTTGGATTGAATGTTTCAGGATCAAGACAGAATATTCTATATACTTCATCGGACCATTCAACATTGCCGGTTTTAATATCCCATAACCAGAAGCCCAGATGAGACATCTCCTGAGCTTCTCGTAATCTTTTTTCATTTTCACGTAATGCTTCTTCGGCCTGTTTCCTTTCGGTAATATCGTGTCCCTGAGCAATAGTTGCAATTACTGTTATACCATCTTTATCATGAATATTGGCAGAATTCCAAAGCACAATTCTTGAACCTCCGTCTTTTCTTTGTATCTCAATTTCAACAGTTTCCAAGCGTTCGCCACTTACTGCTTTATTAATCAGCTCAAGTGATGATTCGGATTTTTCTTTGTTGAAAAGTATATCGATCTTTTGACCAGTAACTTCTTCTTCATTATAACAGCTTAATTCTTCAAATGCGTGATTAAACCTGGTAATTAATAATGAAGTGTCCCAGACAATAATCGGGACATTTGCATAGTTAACGAGGTTTGACAGATATTCATTGGTTTCACGCAGTTTCTCTTCAGTCTGATTTTTACTAATTTCATTTTGAAGTTGTTGCTTAAACCATGTTAACCGTTGATTCCATATCCAGAATCCGAAAATTGATGCATTTATCAGAATGAGCAAAACTATCCCGATTACCGAAATAATTATATATTTCTTCAATGGGGTAAGAATCTCCTTTTTATCAACTTTAGCCACCATATACCATGGTAAATCAGCTATTCTGGTTAAGAAACCAACTACTGGGATGCCTCTGTAATCTTTACCTTCAACAACACCATATTTTCCGTTGACAGCTTTAGCTGCAAGAAGATTTAGATCCGACAATGGTGCCTTCAGATTTAATGATGTATTATTTTTATGCCTTAATTCGTTAAGATATAAGACACTGTCGCCCTCTTTTCGGACAAGCAGTGTTTCAGAACTTTTACTTTGAGTTGGCCATGACTGAATAAGTGGAAACAGTTTTTTTCCAGGATCAATTCTGAGGATCATAACACCAAATGCCTTCTTTTCATTATTTACATTATCAATCAGGGGAATCAATAAATCAAGATGAACATAATTCATTTTATTTGTTTTGTGAAGATCTGTCATAATAACTGCATTATTCAGCATAACAGTTTTCAGTTCATCTCTGATTAAATCTCCGGCAACAGTATCGGCAGGTAAGACCGACAAACGGACTTTATATATTGTATCGATCAGTAAAACACCGCCACAATCATATTCATTATAAACCGATTCCATCCACTTTATGAGCT
>JGI20214J51650_10000460_pt1 | contig 25085 bp, 19 predicted proteins | sample WetSurMetagenome_FD_51650 | JGI IMG/M metagenome (IMG submission 51650) | reverse complement strand
GCTTTCCCGACAGCGATCAGCACCTGGGTGCCCGCCTATATGCCGCATCGCTTCGGCGAATTCATTCCGTCGTCGTTGACTGCACCCTTCATGGCGCCGACCGAGATCGCGCTCTGGGTCAAACAACAGGGCATCGATGCCTTCACTGGCGCGACACCCCTGGCACGCTGGAAGTTCGAGAACATCACCGCCTCTTCCATGGATTTCCTGAACGGGAATATCACGGCCAGCGCGGGCGAAACATCAGCCATCCTGATCCTGCTGTGCGGCCTGTATCTGGCGTATCGGAAATTCCTTGACTGGCGTATTCCGGTTGCAGTGTTGGGTAGCGCGGCGCTATTGGCATGGGCTTTCCACTTCGCCGTCCCGACACGCTATCCCACGCCGAGTTTCGTGCTGCTTTCCGGCGGCCTGATGCTGGGGGCGTGGTTCATGGCGACCGACATGGCGACTTCGCCCGTCACTCCTCGCGGCGTCTGGCTGTACGGGGCGCTGATCGGCATTCTGACGGTCGTGATCCGTTATTTCGGCGGTCTGACCGAGGGTGTGATGTATGCCATCCTGATCGCCAATGCGACCGGATCCCTGCTGGACCAGTTCAATCAGCCCCGCATACTCGGCGGTAAAAAAGGTAAATCATGAGCGACACTCAGGAAATCAATACACCAGCTTTTGCGATGGTGCGCACGCTGGGGTTGGTGTCTGTCATCTGCGGCATCATCATCGTCGGCATCTATCAGATCACGTTGCCGGCAGTGAACGCGAACAAGAAACTCGCGCTGGAAAGGCAAGTGTTCAAGGTCTTCCCGAATGCCAAAAGCGTCGTGCCGTATCTTGTGACTCAAGGTGGAATTGCTTCGGCCGAGGGGCAGGACAACGCGCCTGCCGGAGCCGTCCTGTTCTACGCGGTTTACGACGCTTCCAAAAAACTGGCGGGTATCGCGGCAGAAGCTTCCTCCTCCGGTTATGCCGATCAGGTGCGCATCCTGTATGCCTATGACATGGACAAGCAGGCCATCACCGGCATCGGCGTGATCTCGATGCGCGAAACGCCCGGCATCGGCGACAAGATACTCACCGACCAGGCGTTCCTGAAAAACTTCGAGGCGCTGGATGTGAGTCTGTCGTCCGACCTGCAAAGCCTTGCCAACGCGGTCAAGACGGTCAAGCACGGCACCAAGACCAGTCCCTGGCAGATCGATGCCATCGCCGGTGCGACTGTGACCTCAAAGGCGGTGGGCCGCGGCATCAACGAATCCGCGCAGGCCCTGCTGCCCCGACTTTTGCCGCATCTTGATAAATTAAAAAGCAATGAGAAGGGGGAAGAGGGAAGGGATAAGGGTAACCCTCCCGGCAGGGAGGGTCGCGCCGATGGCGCGGGGTGGACATCCCCCTTCCCTCTTCACTCTTCTCAAATGGCACTTAATTCTTCATCCTTCTCCAGTAAAGGAGTACACGCATGAGCGCACCTACCAGTTTCGATGAATTCCTGAGCGGATTGTGGAGGCAGAATCCGATCTTCGTCATGGTGCTGGGCATGTGCCCGACCCTTGCGGTCACCGTGTCGGCGGTGAACGCCATCTCCATGGGACTGGCCACCACCTTTGTGCTGGGAGCTTCGTGTCTGCTGGTGTCGCTGCTGCGCAATGCCATTCCCAAGCAAGTGCGCATCGCCAGTTATATCGTCATCATCGCCACCTTCGTCACCGTGGTGGACTACGCGATCCAGGCCATCAGTCTTGACCTGTATGTAGCGCTCGGCGCTTACATCAAACTGATCGTGGCCAACTGCGTGCTGCTGGGCCGTGCCGAAGCGCATGCCGCGAAGAACCCGCCGCTGCCAGCCACGACCAACGCGCTCGGCATGGGGCTGGGATTCACGCTGGGCCTGTTCATGATCGGTTGCGTGCGGGAGATCCTCGGTGCCGGGAAACTGTTCGGCGTGGCCTTGTTCGGCGATCACTTCCAACCGTGGGTGGTGATGGTGTTGCCGCCCGGCGGCTTCCTGGTGCTGGCGTTCTGGCTCATCACGATTGCCGCCTTCCGTCACCTCAGCAAGAAACGCAACGTGCAATTGGAAGGAGCGCAATCATGAACAATGCTTCCGTTGCCAATATCCTGCTGACCACCATCCTGCCCGGCAACTTCGTGCTGGCGATGTTCCTCGGCATGTGCCCGTTCCTCGGCGTGTCGCAGAAGCTCAGCACGGCCGTGCCGATGGGTATTGCCACCGCTTTCGTGATTCTGGTGGCCTCGGTCTCGGCCTATTTCCTGAACCAGGTGCTGGTGTATTTCCACCTGGAATTCCTCAGCGTGATCACCTTCATCACGGTCATCGCCTGTGCGGTGCAACTGGTGGAGATGTTCGTGAAAAAGACCTTTCCCGAGCTGTTCCGGCAGTTGGGCATCTACCTGCCGCTGATCACTACCAACTGCGCGGTACTCGGCGTGGCATTGTTCCAGACCGCCCGCCAGTACAACTTTGCGCAGTCGCTGGCCTATAGCATCGGCGGCGGCATCGGATTCACGCTGGCGCTGATACTGATGGCCGGTGTGCGCGAGCGCATGCAGCTTTCCAATGTGCCGACACTGGTGCAGGGCGCTGCGCTGAGCGTGGTGATAGGCGGCTTATTGTCCCTGTCGTTCATGGGCTTTTCCGGCATCGGAGGTGGAGAATGATCTATCTGTACACGGTAGGGCTATTGCTGTTTGTCATGGTAGCGTGGGTTGTCGTGCAGGCGGCAGCCAACCGCTTTGCCCATCATCATCCGGAATTCGGCGCGGCACGCAGAATGGGCGAGGGATGCTGCGGCAAGTGCACCGGCGACACGTGCGAAAAGGACAGGAATCACTAACATATTAGTAGGTCTCGTAATATAATTCCGGCCCTGAAATCTGGCGCCTTCACCAACCTCGATTAAAAAAACAGGAGAAGTTCATGCAACCCTACGTCATTCCCTTCCAGTCTCTGGGCATCGCTGACATCCCGGAGGTGGGAGGAAAGAACGCATCGCTTGGTGAAATGATATCCAACCTGAGCTCGTCCGGCGTGAACGTGCCCGGCGGCTTCGCCACCACGGCGCAGGCGTATCGCGATTTTCTGGCGAATGACGGACTGGACAAACGCATCGAGCAGGCGCTGGTCAAACTGAATATCGAAGATGTCACGGCACTGGCCGAAGCCGGACGCATGATACGCAGCTGGATCGTCGACGCACCGTTGCCGAAGCGACTGGAAGACGAGATCCGTACCCATTATGCAAAACTCTCCGCCGAAGGCGAAGGCAGTTTCGCGGTGCGCTCCTCGGCCACGGCGGAAGATTTGCCGGATGCGTCGTTCGCGGGACAGCAGGAGACTTTCCTGAATATCCAGGGCATCGACAACATCCTGCATGCGATCCGCGAAGTGTTCGCATCGCTGTATAACGACCGCGCCATCTCCTACCGCGTGCACAAGGATTTCACGCACTCCGACGTGGCCTTGTCTGCCGGTGTGCAGCGCATGGTGCGTTCCGATCTGGGGGCCTCCGGCGTGCTGTTCACGCTCGATACCGAATCCGGTTTTCGCGATGCGGTATTCGTGACCTCATCCTTCGGCCTGGGTGAGATGGTGGTGCAGGGTGCGGTGAATCCGGACGAGTTTTATGTCCACAAGCCCCAGCTGGCTGCAGGTTTCCCCGCTGTCATTCGGCGTACCCTGGGCTCGAAGCAACAGCGCATGGTGTTCGACGAACAGCGTTCCGCCGGACGTTCCACGCGCATCGAACCGGTACCCGTCGCCGATCAGCAGCGTTTCTCCCTGAGCGACGCGGATGTGTTGCAACTGGCGCGTTACGCCGTCTCCATTGAAAAACATTACGGACGTCCGATGGACATCGAATGGGGCAAGGACGGTATCGACGGCAAGTTGTACATCCTGCAGGCGCGACCCGAAACTGTGAAGTCGAATGCGGGCAACGGCGGCACGGAGAAATACCGTTTGCAACAGCGCGGCGACGTGCTGGTCGAAGGCCGTGCGATCGGGCAGAAGATCGGCGCGGGCCGCGTGCGCATCGTCGCCAGCACGGCCGAGATGGACAAGGTGCAGGCAGGTGACGTATTGGTCACCGACATGACCGACCCGAACTGGGAGCCGGTGATGAAGAAGGCCTCCGCCATCATCACCAATCGCGGCGGACGCACCTGCCACGCGGCGATCATCGCGCGCGAACTCGGCATCCCCGCCATCGTGGGTTGCGGTCACGCCACCACGGCATTGCAGGAAGGCGAGATCGTCACCGCTTCCTGTGCCGAGGGCGATACCGGCTTCGTGTATCACGGCAAACTGCCGTTCGAGGTCGTCGTACACAACGAAGCCGAATTGCCGGCCATCCCTGTCAAGCTGATGCTCAACGTCGGCAACCCCACGCTGGCGTTCGAATTCGCGCAGCTGCCCTCGGCCGGAGTCGGTCTGGCGCGTCTCGAATTCATCATCAACAACCTGATCGGCATCCATCCCAAGGCGGTGCTGGAGCACAACAAGCTGCCCGGCAAATTGCATGAAGCCGTATTGCAACGTTCTGCAGGTTACGCCGATCCGGTCGATTTCTATGTGGAGAAGATCACCGAAGGCGTGTCCACGCTGGCGGCCGCATTCTGGCCCAAGCCGGTGATCGTGCGTTTGTCCGATTTCAAGTCGAATGAATATCGCAAGCTGCTGGGCGGCGAGATCTACGAGCCGATGGAAGAGAATCCGATGATCGGTTTCCGCGGCGCCGGGCGTTACGTCGCCGCGAACTTCAGCGAATGCTTTGAGCTGGAATGCCGGGCCATGAAGCGCGTGCGCGAAACGCTGGGATACACCAATGTGGAACTGATGGTCCCGTTTGTACGCACGGTGAAGGAGGCGAGCGAAGTTGTCGCCACACTGGAGAAGCACGGCCTGAAACGCGGCGACAAGGGTCTGCGTCTCATCATGATGTGCGAGATACCTTCCAATGCGCTGCTGGCCGAAGAGTTCCTGCAATACTTCGACGGCTTCTCCATCGGCTCCAACGACCTGACCCAACTCACGCTGGGTCTGGATCGCGATTCCAGCCTGGTGGCGGACCGTTTCGACGAACGCGATGCGGCGGTGAAGATATTGCTGAAGATGGCGATCACCACCTGCAACCGGCTGAACAAGTATGTCGGCATCTGCGGACAGGGACCTTCGGATCATTTCGACTTCGCGCAATGGCTGGTGGAGATTGGCATCCAGACCATGTCGCTGAATCCGGACACGCTGCTGGAGACATGGCGCAAGTTGGCCGAGAAAGGAACTGCCAAGAAGTAATCAAACGCTGAATGAGTTCCCTCTCCCGCCGGGAGAGGGCTAGGGTGAGGGAGCACTCGTTGAATAAGAGCCCTCACCCCTACCCTCTCCCGGTGGGAGAGGGGGAAAACGGAGTTGTTCGGTACGCCATAAATCTTGGCGACCACGGCGGCCGGTTCAAGGTGAGCCAGACTGCCGCAACCATTAACCGGACAAGCAACTGTTCCGGGATCATCCGCAAGCGATTTCCCTACCCCTCCCCATCCCACTCTCCCCTTTGGGGGAGGGGTTCTTTTTTTAATGCATGTCTTGTCATTTTTTTGAATTTCCAGCACCGTGAGAACCGTTTTCTTACTCCAATCTTACATTGCAAACTTACTGCAACCTTACAATAACAGGAAAGCAGCAGGTAGCCTCAATAGGCCCGTCAGATATAGGGTTTAAGGCGTTCAGCTAACGCAGTTTGATTGCAGTTTTATGAAAATGGAAAAGCTGTTGCGCAATAGAGACGGTTGTGTGAAAAAAATATGACAAGTCGCACTTTACATTTCAATTTGGGCATAATGCACCCCGAATTCTCACTCAGGAGGATTTCAAAGAATACATCGGCAAGCATACTCGCCGATTGGGCCAATAAAACTTAGGAGTTATAAATATGCAAAAGAAAATGATCGCGTTGGCAGTTGCTGCGGCATTGACAGCACCAGTGATGGCTTTCGCCGACACCGGCGCAAGCAGTGTTTCCCTGTACGGCGTGTTGGACTTGGGTCTTGCTCAAGAGACCAACGCCGGTAACTTTGCTCCGACTTTTGTGACCGGCGCGGTACCTATCGGTGCCCAACCGAAAAAAATCGGTACAGTTCGCGGCATGATGAACGGTGGTGAGTCGCAATCTCGCTGGGGCATCAAGGGCGCTGAAGATCTCGGCAACGGCAACAGTGCATTCTTCCAACTGGAATCTGCATTCAGCCTGGGTACCGGTCAACTGGCCACCTCTGGCCTGGCTGGTGCCGGCGGTGCTACCAACAGGAATATGGTCGCCGACACGGCGCTGAACGGTCAGCTGTTCAACCGTATGGCTTTCGTCGGACTTTCCAACTCTGACATGGGCGCTGTCACCTTCGGTCGTCAGTACAGCCTGCAACTGGACATCATCGGTTCCGTCGGTGGTGGCTATGATCCCGTGAATGCGCAGGTATTTTCGCCGATCAACTTCTCCGGTGCGTATGGCGGCGGCGGTGCAACCGACAACTCGCGCGTGGACAATGCGATCAAGTACGCCAACAAGTTCGGCAATTTCAACGTGAACGCCTTGTATGGCGTGGGCGGCCAGGCTACAGCTACATCCGCACGCAGCAACGCACAGGCTAACGTGGGCTATGAGGCTGACACTTTCGGCGTTCAAGCTGCTGTGCAATACGCCAATGATACGACTGGCATCGGAGCGAATGCTACAGCCAATACTGTCAACGTAACGTGGGAAAACCTGACTTCATACATGTTGGCTGGTCGCTGGCAGGTGCTGGATGCTTTGACCCTGAAAGCAGGTTACGAGCGTGAGCAGATCTCTGCCCCGAGCAATGCCGGCCTCGATCTGACCAATACAAATATCTACAGCTATAACATCGGTACAAACGCGTTATTTGGCGCCGTCCAGCGTGATCTGAATGTTTACTGGCTGGGTGCGAACTACCAATTCACACCAGTGGTCAAGGGCTCGGTTGGTTACTATGATGTGGTTGCTGCATCTGGCACAGGAAATGCCGCTGGAACAGCTGCTACAACAACTGAGGGCACAGACAAGTACTACTCGGCCATGGTTGAATACAACCTGAGCAAGAAGACCAATCTGTACGCGGCCATGATGCTGGACAAGAAGTCGGGTTCATTAGCAGCCGGCGGTACTGTTCCTTCCACTTTCAACACCTACGGTGTTGGCGTGCGCATCAAGTTCTGATCCCCTGCTGGCCTAGCCAGTTGGAGTTTGGAAACCTTAAAACCCACTGTGGCAACACAGTGGGTTTTTTCTTGAGTCGTTTGAGTAGTAGAGATGATCGGAAGTGAAAAGAGGTACAGTGGATACACGCACAGCACACCGATGCGTGCCCGTGGCCGCGATGGATGAGTTCCCTTTCATAAAATCTTGTTCATCTTGCGCCTTGTCCGTATGTGTTATTTTGCATTTCAGATGGCTGCTTATAAGCAACTGATTCGGACGGGTAAAGGGGGTAACGCGGATGACAAGGATTTTGGCAATAGAAGACGACGAGACCACGGCCAGGGAGATCATGGACGAGCTCGGCAACCATGGGTTTGAAGTGGATTGGGCAGGCAACGGCCAGGAAGGGCTGGACCGCGCGCTGAGCGGACAGTACGACCTGATCACGCTGGATCGCATGCTGCCCTTTGTCGACGGCCTGACCATCGTGACTGCCATGAGAGATCAAAACATCGATACGCCGGTGCTGATGATCAGCGCGTTGAGCGATGTGGACGAACGGGTGGACGGACTGCGGGCGGGCGGGGACGATTATCTGGTCAAACCGTTCGCCTCGGAGGAAATGGCGGCGCGGGTCGAGGTCTTGTTGCGGCGGCAAAACCGGACGGAGCGCCAGACCAGGCTGCGCGTCGCCGATCTTGAGCTCGATCTGGTGACGCGGCAGGCACGTCGCGCCGAAAAGGAGCTGGATCTGTTGCCTACCGAATATCGCCTGCTGGAATATCTGATGCGCAATTCCGGCCAGACCCTGACACGCAATATGCTGTTCGAATCGGTTTGGGGCTATCATTTCGATCCGGGCACCAATATCATCGATGTACACATCGGCCGATTGCGGCGCAAGGTCGATGTCCCGTCGTTACCGCCGCTCATCCACACGGTGCGCGGTGTGGGGTACATGCTTAGTGAGCATCTCTGAACTATCGCGAACGGTCGCTTTCCGGCTGACCCTGTTATACAGCCTGTTTTTTGCGGCGTGCGTGGTCATGCTGCTGGGCTTCATCTACTGGCAGACGGCAACGGAAATGACCCGACGCGTCGATCTGATCCTGACGCTCGAAGAAGCGCACTTCAACCGGGTGGGATCGAACAACCTGTCCGATGAAATCGACAAAAGCATTCAGCGCGACCAGCGTCATGTGTATTTTTACGGCCTGTTTTCGTCCGACGGGCGCCAGATCGCCGGGAATATCCCTCACCCGCCATCGGGGATGGCAGTGGACGGCCGCATCTACGGGACGACGCTGTTCGCGACCAATTTGTCGCAGTCTCTTCCGGCCCGTGCGCTGGCCGTCCGCCTTGATTCTGGAAACGTACTGTTGATAGGGCACGATGTGCAGCAGTTCACCGAATTCGGCGAAATCATGCGCAGTGCTTTCTTCTGGGGTGGTTCCCTCACCATTCTGCTCGGCCTGATATTCGGTCTGCTCCTGAGTTTCGGTCCGCTGCGCCGTGTCGAACAGATCCAGCAGGTGTGCGAGCTGATCATGCACGGCAACATGAAGCAGCGGTTGCCGGTCAGCGGCCGCCATGACGAACTCGACATGCTGGCGGTCATCGTGAACAAAGTGCTCGATGAAGTCGACCGGCTGATGTCGGAGGTCAAAAGCGTCGGCGACAATATCGCGCACGACCTGCGCACTCCGTTGACCCGGCTGCGTGCCGTGCTGTACCGCATGCAACAGCAACTGGGCGACGCGCCCCCGCATCACGCCATGATGGGCCAGGTGATCGCCGAAGTGGATTCCCTTCTGCTGCGTTTTCGCGCCCTTTTGCGCATCTCCGAAATCGAAAACAAGCAGCGGCGTGCCGGTTTCAAGCTGATACAGTTGCCGGATATCCTGGCGCAGGCAGTCAACTTTCTGGAGCCGCTGGCGGAAAACAAATCGATCAGACTGTCCATGGTGGCGGAGCCGGTCGATCCCATCAACGGCGACGGCGAGCTATTGTTCGAGGTCTTCGTCAATGTGCTCGACAATGCGATCAAGTTCACCCCGGAGGGCGGACGGGTCGAAGTGCATCTTTCGCGCGGCCCCAGGGGAGCGCAGGTCGATATCGTCGATAGCGGGGCGGGAATCAGGGAGAACGAAAAAACAGCCGTGCTCAATCGCTTCTACCGCGGCGAGAACGACTTGCAGACCCACGGGTTCGGGTTGGGGCTGAGCATCGTCATGGCAATCATCAGGTTGCACGATTTCGGTTTTGAGCTGGTGGATGCCGATCCGGGCACTCGTGCGACCGTATTTTGCTGGCCCCAAGGTGTGTAACCCGTTGCGGGGATGTCTTTTCCCGGCTGGACAATATCTAATTGCTAATTAAATTATTTTTATGATAAGGCCGGTTGTTGCCTTTTGGATACAATCGCGCAGTTTTGAAATCGGCCCACGCGCACCCGGCGGCAATCGTCCTGCGTGCAAGCCTGATTGAACGTTCCCTTCTGACGGAGTATACGAATGATTTGGTTTGTTCGAGTTGCACTGAGCCGCCCCTACACGTTTGTCGTGCTGGCTTTGCTGATCCTGATTATCGGTCCCCTTGCGGCGCTGAAATCGCCGACGGATATCTTCCCCGACATCAAGATCCCGGTTATCAGTGCAGTCTGGTCATATACCGGCCTTTCTCCGGAGGATATGTCCGGCCGTGTTGTTTACTATTACGAGCGGGCATTGAGTTCCACCGTCAACGATATCGACCATATCGAATCGCAGTCTTTGCTGGGCTTCGGTGTCGTCAAGATATTCTTCCAGCCGACTGTTGATATCCGCACGGCGACTGCGCAGGTCACTTCGATTTCGCAGACGGTGCTCAAGCAGATGCCGCCCGGCATTACGCCGCCGCTGATCATGAACTACAATGCATCTACCGTTCCTATCCTGCAATTGGCGCTGTCGAGCATCAAGGATACGGAGCAAAAGCTGTTCGACTACGGGCAAAACTTCATACGTCCGCAACTTGCAACCGTTCCGGGTGCCACTGCTCCGTCGCCATACGGCGGAAAGGTCCGGCAGATCCAGATCGACGTGAATCCGGTGGCGCTTCAGGCCAAGCATCTCTCGGCCCAGGATGTCGAGAACGCGCTTGCCGCGCAAAACCAGATCATCCCGGTTGGAACGCAGAAGATCGGCCGTTTCGAATACAGCGTGAAATTGAACAACAGCCCGGACGCGTTCCAGGAAATCAACAACATGCCTGTAAAGTATGTCAACGGCACGATCGTTTATATGCGTGATGTCGCCAGCGTGCGCGATGGCAATCCGCCGCAAACCAATATTGTGCGCGTCAACGGCAGTCGCGCCGTCCTGATGACCATCCTGAAGAGCGGTTCCGCATCAACACTGGATATCGTCAGCAACGTCAAGAAGCTGCTACCCATCATTTCCGAAACCCTGCCGTCGTCAGTACACATCGATGCGATTGGCGACCAGTCCATATTCGTGAAGGCCGCGGTTTCGGGTGTGGCGAAAGAAGCCGTCATCGCAGCCTTGCTCACCAGCCTGATGATCCTCCTGTTCCTGGGAAGCTGGCGCTCGACCATCATCATCACTGTTTCCATACCGCTCGCCATCCTGTCTTCCATCACCGGGCTGTATGCGGTCGGCGAGACGCTGAATATCATGACCCTGGGCGGCTTGGCGCTGGCTGTGGGTATTCTGGTGGATGACGCCACGGTGACCATTGAAAATATCAACTGGCATCTGGAACAAGGCAAGGAAGTTCGCACCGCCATCATGGATGGCGCGCACCAGATCGTCACTCCGGCTTTCGTGTCGCTGCTGTGTATCTGTATCGTGTTTATCCCGATGTTTTTCCTGAACGGCGTTGCCCACTACCTGTTTGTTCCGATGGCGGAAGCCGTGGTGTTTGCGATGATCGCCTCGTTCTGTCTGTCGCGGACCCTGGTTCCGACGATGGCTGCATACCTGTTGCGTCCGCATAGCATCGGCGGCCATGCTTCCGGAGAGATGTTGCAGATCATGCAGCCGGATCACCACACCCCGTCGGTGTCACGCAATCCGCTGGTGCGGTTTCAGCAGGGGTTCGAACACCGGTTCTCGCGTATCCGCGATGTGTATTACTCGCTGCTGGTGCTCGCGATCGAAAACCGGCGCAAATTCGTGATCGGCTTCCTGACCATCGTCCTGTTGTCTTTTGCCCTGGTTCCATTCCTGGGCAGGGATTTCTTCCCCGCCGTCGATGCCGGGCAAATCAAGATGCATGTGCGCGTTCAAGTAGGTACGCGTATCGAGGAAACGGCAAAGCTGTTCGACCAGATCGAACAGAGTATCCGCAGCACGATTCCCCGGGATCAACTGGGCAGCATCGTCGACAATATCGGCCTGACGGTTAGCGGTATCAACCAGCCCTACAACAATACCGGCACCATCGGCCCGCAGGATGGCGATATCCTGGTCTCTCTCAACGAGGGGCACCGTCCGACCGACGAGTATGTCACCGAGTTGCGAGCGAATCTCGCGCGCCAATTCCCGGGCACCACCTTCTCGTTCCTGCCCGCGGATATCATCAGCCAGATCCTGAATTTCGGCGCACCGGCTCCTATCGATGTGCAAGTCATGGGGCCGAACGGCGACGAGAACATGGCGTACGCGCTAAAACTGCTGCGCGAGATCAACAAGGTCATCGGGGTTGCGGATGCCCGCATTCAGCAGGCCAACAACTATCCCTTGTTGAGGGTCGATGTCGACCGCACACGCGCGAAACAACTGGGGGTGACCGAGCGCGATGTCACCAACAGTCTGGTCGTGACGATGGCCGGCAGCGGACAGGTCGCTCCCGCTTTCTGGTTGAACAAACGCAATGGCGTCTCCTATCCGATTGTTGCGCAGACGCCGGAATACCGTAACCAGACTTTGTCGGATCTTGAAAATATCCCGATTGCCGGAGATGCTGTCCATGGCGCGCTCATACTCGGCGGGGTGGCAAATATCACGCGCAACAGTACTCCCGCTGTCATCTCGCACTATGCAGTGCAACCGGTGATCGATATCTTTGCCACGCCGCAACATCGTGATCTCGGCGCCGTGGCGACCGACATCGAGCGCATACTCCAGGCAAACGAGAAGGACCGCCCCAAAGGATCCACCATCAGCTTGCGCGGACAAGTGCAGACCATGAATTCCGCCTTCAGCGGATTGCTGTTCGGCCTGCTTGCGGCCGTGGTGTTGATTTATCTTCTGATCGTCGTCAACTTCCAGTCGTGGAGCGACCCGTTTGTTATCATCACGGCGCTGCCCGCGGCCCTTGCGGGTATAGTCTGGATGCTGTTCGCCACCCATACGACCCTGTCGGTGCCGGCACTGACAGGCGCAATCATGTGTATGGGTGTCGCCACCGCAAACAGTATTCTGGTGATCAGTTTCGCGCGGGAGCGCCTGCTTCACAGCGGCGACGCCATACGGGCCGCGCTGGAGGCGGGATTCACGCGGTTCAGGCCGGTTCTGATGACGGCATTGGCGATGATCATCGGCATGGCGCCGATGGCCCTCGGCCTGGGAGAGGGCGGCGAGCAGAACGCTCCGCTCGGCCGGGCCGTGATCGGCGGCTTGCTTGCCGCCACCGTGGCCACCTTGTTTTTCGTGCCTATCGTATTCAGTATCATACATAGAAACCACCAACACATTACAACCGATGGAGAAAAGAGTGAGCTCTAACGATATACAGACGCCGCTGCGCAAAAGTCCACCAGCCAATCTCAAATTCAAGGCGATGGTCGCTGTGGCGATCGCCATCGGCGTAGTCGCATGGGGGCTGAGCAGCAGGATGAAGGACAAGACTGCACTGGAGACCCTGAAGCAGGAACAGGCGATCCCGACCGTCAGCGCGATACAACCCGCGCTCCGGCAGGATGCGCAGGTACTCACGCTTCCAGGAAATTTGCAGGCCTATTATTCCGCAACGGTCTATGCGCGAGTCAACGGCTACCTGAGACACTGGCTGGTCGATATCGGCGACAAGGTCAAAGCCGGGCAGCAGATGGCGGACATCGAAACGCCGGAGCTGGACCAGCAATTGAAACAGTCGGAAGCGAACCTCGATACCGCCATCGCCAACGTGAAACTCACCGAGATCACCAGCGCCCGCTGGCAAAATCTGCTGACGAGCGATTCCGTTTCGCAACAGGAAGCGGACGAGAAAAAAGGCGATTATGAAGCGAAGCAGGCGCTGGTTGCGGCAGCCAAGGCGGATGTGGAACGTTTGCGCGCACTCGAATCGTTCAAGCGCATTGTCGCTCCTTTCGACGGCGTGGTGACGGAGCGCAATACGGATATCGGCGCGTTGATCAACGCCGGTCATAACGCCGGGCATGAGCTGTTTACCGTTGCCGATGTGCACAAGCTACGCCTTTACGTCGACGTTCCGCAAAATTATGCCAACCAGATTCACATGGGCATGAAAGCGCAATTCGATGTGCCAGAGCATCCCGGAGAGACTTTCAACGCGTTACTCTCCAACAATTCGCGTTCAGTCAATGAAAGTTCGGGCACTGTGTTGATCCAGCTGGACGTCGACAACAAGGACCGCAAGCTCATGCCGGGAGGATATGGATCCGTCCACTTCGATCTGCCGCGCGATACGCAGTCGGTCCAGATACCCGCCAGTGCCCTGAAGTTCCAGAAGAACGGGCTGACCGTGGCCACGCTGACCCCCGACAACCGTGTGGCCTATCGTTCGATACAGATCAGCCGCGACCTGGGGGCCGTGGTCGAAATCGCCACCGGTCTGTCCGTCAATGACAGGATCATTGATAACCCACCGGACTTCCTGGAAGAAGGGGATAAGGTCAACGTGGGAGGACAACCCGAAACTCGTTCGACCGGGGAAAACAAATGATGAGTTACAAGCGGTACTGGATCGTTGCCACGATGGGAGCCGGTCTTCTGGGCGGCTGTTCATTTGCGCCTGTGTACCACGTGCCCGTCACCACTATTCAGGCCGATGCATGGAAAGACAGCCCGTGGCAGGTTGCCAGGCCGGCCGACGAATTGCCGCACGGCAACTGGTGGACGATTTATGGCGACCCGGTACTGGACGAGCTTGAATCAAAGATAGAAGAGGCGAACCCGAATCTTGCCGCGGCCCTGGCTCGCTATGATCGTGCGACTGCCTATACCAGCCAGGTGCGTTCGGAACTGTTTCCAACGGTGGATGCGGCAGGTGCGCTGACGCATAACCGGCAATCCGCCAACCGCCCGCTGCGGGGTGCGAATCTGCCCAACGTCTACTCTGCGAATACGGTAGGAATCGGCATAAATTACGAGCTGGATGTGTGGGGACGAGTCCGCAATCTGGTCGCTGCGGGCGAGGCATCGGCGCAGGCAAGCGCGGCCGACGTCGAGAATGTCCGCCTCAGCCTGCATGTGCAATTGGCCGACAGTTACATCAAATTGCGCGGAGTCGAAGCTCAGGCAAAATTGCTTAGCGATGCCGTGACCGCATATGACCGCGCGCTGGAGCTGACGCAAAACCGCCACGCCGGCGGAATCGCCTCGGGCCTGGATGTCGCGCGCGCGCAGACGCAACTCAGCACGGTTCGCGCCCAGGCGGCTGAAATCGCCGCGGACCGGGCGCTCTACGAGCATGCGATCGCCAGCCTGATCGGCCAGCCGGCAATGAATTTTTCCCTGCCTGTCGCCGAGAAAGTCATGAATGTTCCCGAGATTCCAACGGGTCTGCCGTCGACACTGGTGCAGCGCCGTCCGGACATCGCCGCTGCCGAACGTCGGACAGCCTCGGCAAATGCGATGATCGGCGTCGCGCGGTCGGCATACTTTCCGGACTTCACGCTCGGGGCCGTTGGCGGGTTCCAGAACACCGGACAAGGCGATCTGCTGAAAGCCCCCAACAGTTTCTGGACGCTTGGGCCCGGCGTTATTTTCAATCTGTTCGATGCGGGTTATCGCGATGCCCAGGTTGCCGAAGCGCGTGCGATACAGGAGCAGGCGGGAGCCGAGTATCGCGCCGCGGTGCTGGCGGCTTTCCAGCAGGTTGAAGACGATCTTGCGCGCTTGAAATACGACCATGAAGGTGAGCTGGAGCAGGATGATGCAGTCAAAGCAGCGACCAAAACGCTGACGCTCGCTTTCAATCGCTATCGCGAAGGAGCGGTCAACTATCTGGAAGTCGTCACGGCGCAGGCTGCCGCCCTGTCGGCACAGCGCGATGCGCTGGATCTGCGCACGCGGCAACTGCGAACCAGCGTGGATCTCATACGCTCAGTCGGTGGCGGTTGGAATGTGACACAGATATCGGCCAAGTGACGGGTGTGTTCGGGTGTTGATCACTTTTGCATCGGGAGAATTTGCCGGAACTGTGTGACGGCACAGGGCGAATACCGGCGCACCTGTTCGGGATTTAAAACCAGTAGCGGCTCGTTGCGTGTTGTGCATTTTTGGCCAGGCGTGAAAGGGCAGTTATGCGCATTCAGAGTATTCACAAAAAGGTCTTCAAGCGCCTTTTCTTCGGGTGGATTTTTCTGTCTCTGGCAATCGGCGGAGCTGTCTTCTATCTTGAATCCAAGAAGATAGATCAGCTTGTGTTGGGTCTCGCAGTCGCGGAATCGCGCTTCTTCACGGCAGAGCTTGATCGGCATAGTGCCGAACGGATGGAAATCCTGAAGCAGAAAGCCGACGCCTTCCTCAGGCGGCATTTCATCATCGTCGAACTCTACGATGAAAACAAAAAACGGATTCTGCGCGCAACAAGCCCGGGCAAGGAAGAAATCGAGAAAGAGATCGAACAGCATGCCCGCGCATTTCCTTTGGAAAACGCAACCCGTTTCCATCAATTCCTGATGCACGGCAATTCGTTCCTGCGCGTGATGTTTCCCCTTCAGGACAAGAACGGTGAATTGACCGGCTATTTCGAAGGCGTCTATCAAGTCGACACCGAGACCCTGCGCAACATCGAAATCGACATCTTCGGTACCCTGCTACTGGTGGTCGTGGTGATCCTCATCACGGCCATCATGCTTTATCCCATCATCATTTCCCTCAACAAAGGGCTGATCAAGCTCTCCTCCGATCTGCTCAAAGGCAATATCGAGCTGATGGATGTGCTGGGCAGTGCCATCGCGAAGAGGGATTCGGATACCAATAGCCATAACTACCGCGTCACCATTTATTCGATCCGTTTCGCAGAGATGCTGGGGCTTCCCAGCGCGCAGATATGCAATCTGATCGCGGGTGCTTTTTTGCATGACGTGGGAAAGATAGGGATCAGGGACAATATCCTGCTCAAGCCCGCAGGGCTGACCGAAGAAGAGTTTGAAGTCATGCGTACCCATGTTCTGCTGGGCGTCGACATCATCCGCAGATCGAAATGGCTTGCGGGAGCGCGTGAAGTGGTGGAATTCCATCATGAAAAGTTCGACGGCAGCGGCTACATGAAAGGGCTGCACGGGGAAGAAATTCCATTGAATGCACGAATCTTCACGATAGTCGATGTGTTCGATGCGCTCACGTCGAGACGCCCCTACAAGGATCCTTTCGATTTCGCGGAAGCAATAAGAATGATGGAGCCTGACAGCGGCAAGCGTTTCGACCCGGCGCTATTCCGAATCTTCAGGGAGCGGGCCTATGCGCTCCATCAGGAAATCGTGCATGCGCCAGACACCCTTCTGGAGGCAATGCTGGGCAGTCTGGTCAAAAAACATTTCTTTAGCGAAAAATCCTGACCTGTTTTCCGGCGAGCGAACATTTTCTCGGGGTGTCGGGAAGGAGGCTGTCCGCACCCCCTTGCGGATTTTCACGCGATAGAAATCGTGGTGACCGTTCAGTCTTTTAAAAGGCGTACTGCAGCATGACGCGATTGTCCACATAGGTACTTCCCCAAGCCGGCAGGCCGTGTTCGATTCCCAGGCGGTCGCGTACTGTCATGCCCTTGAACGATCCGCTCAGATGATAGGCGACGTCGAGCATGAGGGCATTGACGTTCGCGACATAGGGTGCGGTGTCATAACGGGAATAGGTGATCTCGGTATCCAGTTTTTCGTCCAGCCATTTCAAGTTCGTCCCCAGCTTCCAGGCATGACCGGCGCCGCGCGAGGACACAAGGCCGTAGTTCATCACAGTCGTATAGAGCGGATCGGTGTTGTAGACCTGGGTATAAGGTGACAGCAGATTGCCGTTGGATATCCCGGCGACGAGATTGGCGGGAACCTTGTTGTACGCAAAATAGACATCCCCCAGCTTCTCCGGCAGCGAGATGCCCGTCTTTGCGCCATATGCCTTGCTGTCGACCGCGCCGAGTAGTTGCGCGCCATCGCCCGTCTCGCGCATAAACTGGAAATCCGCGAAGGGGGAAACGCCGGCCGTTTGAGTCTTGTACCCACCCTGTATCCACGCCATTTGGGCGAAATCATAAAAGCGGTAAAGCCAGGTCTTGGCCTTGATGCCATCGTTTTTATAAGTTACGCCAAAGACGGCCGCACCGTTGTTGCTTCCGGTGTAATGGGGATTGTCATAGGGCAGGGCGAAAATGTTGCTGTTTGCGAAGCTGTATGCCGTGCGGTTTTCATATTGAAAGATGCGTTCACCTTCGATCTGCATGCCTTCCACGGGGGTGAACGAAGCCAAGCCGGCCCGGTACAGGTTGGGGATCATGAAGCCATCGGACGGATTGATCCAGGGATTGTCTATGCTCTGGTTGCCAACCCGTGCCAGAAACTCCGGCTTCCTGTACTGGACATAGGCTTCACCCAGGGTATAGATCCCGTAGTCCGTACCCATCAGCAGCGGGTTGATGTATTTGTTGCTTTGATCGTGATTGTTCAAGCCGAAATCCTGTGCAAAGTACACGCCCAATGCCGCACCGAATCCGTCAGGACTTGCAGTTTCAACTTTCAGCTTGCCGCCTAGCGACGTGGAATGCAAATCGGTCAGGTTGCTGTTTTCATAATTTCTGCTGAAGGAATACAAACGAAGATTCCCGGAAAATTTGAAGTTCTGCGGCGATTGATCGGCAGGGGTGTCGGCATATGCGGCGGTGGTTGCAAGCAGTGCGCATGAGAGTGCCAAACTGCTGCCGTGATTTTTATTCAACATGAGGTGTCCTTATTTTCAAATGATCAAAATATAAAGTTGCTCCCATTTAAGAATCTGAGTCGCAACAACGCTTCGTTATATATATAACAACATAACGATTCCAGCCTCAGCAAAAGATGTGCCGGAATAGCTATCTCAATATTTATCAATTGGTTATTAATATGTTCGGCGAGCTCGTTACATTAAGTAGCCTTGGTTTGTAGGATTTACAACGCGGGTTTGGAGCAAAGTTCACGAATCGGTGACCTGGTGAAAAGCAGCGAAATGGATCATTNCGGCCTGCCAATTCCAGTTCCCGTTTTGAGTGAACGAGAACGGTCAATCAAACGGAAATTCGACCTGAATGGTAGAAGTTGCAAGAATGATACAGTTTGAATGTGCTACTTGGATGGGCCTAAGCCGCACTCGGAACTTGTGTTTCATGAGAATACGGAGTCTCGAACAAACGCCAAAACTTTAATGTTATCCAGACCCTATGGAGTGGGTTAGGTCGTTTTAATATAAAATTTAGGTTAAAAATACGTTAATTTTAATTTAACAATAAATTGGAAAGTCAAGGATTTATTGACATATATCAATATGTTGCAGGAAAACTACGTATGCCTACTTATTGTAAGGAATAGTTTGAAGTGGTAGTCGTTGAAGTGTAATTTGCGCCTCGGACTAGGAGGGATATCCCACCGATCCAATTATTTCGCTAGGGATTGGCCCGATACGAAAGTGAATATCTAATCTGAGGAGATCATTCAAATGCAAAAGAAACTTATCGCTCTGGCTGTAGCCGCTGCTTTTTCTGCCCCGGCGTTTGCCGATGTGACTATGTACGGTTCAGTTGACGCTGCAGTCATTCACAGTTCCGCTGACGGGCTGAAGAGCGATTTTCAAGCTGTTTCCGGTGGCTTGTCTCCTTCCCGCATCGGCGTGAAGGGTGCAGAAGACCTGAACAACGGCATGAAGGCTGTTGTTGTTCTGGAATATGGTCTGGATAACGCTACCAACTCGGCTATCGGCTCTGTCGGCGCAGGTACGGCGAACTCGGTCGCGCGTCAGCAAATGCTGGCTGTGGCTGGCGACTTCGGCACGGTTGCGACCGGTCTGCTGCAAACCACCGGTTATGACTGGGCTGTCAAGTTCGACCCGACTGCAGAATCTGCCGTCTCCCCACTGCAGACCGTCACCAAGGGTTTCGTGATTGGCGCCAATACTGTTGGTGCCCGCGCTCAACGCGCGCTGGCTTACATTTCTCCAGACATGGGTGGTGTGACCGTTGCCGTGAACTACTCGACTTCCTTGACCGGTATCGGTGATCTGGGTACAGCTTCCACTGCAGCGATCCAGGATAAGTCCACAGCGGCTTTGGTGTCGGCGACCTATAACGGTGGTCCTCTATCCGTTGGTGTCGTGTATTCTGGCGCCACTCTTGGTAATACCTATCTGCAATCTGTTGCGGCGCATACATATACGTCGACGCTCTCCGCGACTGACATTGCTTTGGGTGCTTCGTATGACTTTACCGTGGTCAAACTGTTTGGAACCTATCAGACCTCCAAGACTGGCACCAACAACATCATTACCGTTGCCAGCGATAACAAGGCATATTCCCTTGGTGTTGTAGCTCCAGTCGGTCCAGGCGCGATCGCGGTGAGTTATGCCAAGAACTCGATAGGTACAAACGGCACTCTGGCGACATTGACACATGTTGGCACTGGCACCGATCAGAATGCGAGTGGCTACACTGTGGCTTGGTTGCAAGGTCTGTCCAAGACAACGACGTTCTATGCTGCCGTGAACAAAGTTAGCCAAGGCGTAAATACAGCTCAATACAGCACGCTCAACAATGCGCTCGCTGGAGGCCAAGCAGGTGGCGGTTCCACCTTGCTGGCAGTTGGTCTGAACAAGAAGTTCTAATCGGACTCTCCGGTGTAGTAAGCCGGTCTATCCGCTGTAATACTGAGCGGCCACCTTCGGGTGGCCGTTTTTATTTGACAGCACATCGTTGATTGCCTAGATTGCGGATATTCTCTACAGGAGTTCACCATGCTGAATCTGGACAACCTCATCATCGAATTCGATAAAGGTCTGCGCACCCTGTTCGCCAAAGCGCCTACCGCACGCCCTTATCCGGATGCGGATATCGCCGATTCGGCAATGAGCGAAGCGGAAAAGAAGCATGCAGCCGCGCTGATGCGCATCAATCACACCGGAGAAATATGCGCGCAGGCCTTGTATCAGGGCCAGGCGCTTACTGCACGCGATCCTGGGGTGCAGGAGAAACTGGAGCACGCGGCGTGGGAAGAGACCGAACATCTGGCCTGGACCTCGCACCGTGTACATGAACTGGGCGGACGCTTGAGCCTGCTCAATCCATTCTGGTACACCAGTTCGCTCGCGCTGGGCGCATTGGCGGGAGCGGTGGGAGACAAATGGAATCTGGGTTTCCTGGCCGAAACCGAACGTCAGGTCGGCGCGCACCTGCAAAGTCATCTGGACAGTCTGCCGAAGCAGGATGCCAAGAGTCGCGCCGTGGCGCAGCAGATGTATACGGATGAAGTCGGCCATGCAGACATGGCAGTGGAGCTCGGTGCGGCGGAATTGCCGCTGCCGGTGAAGCTGGCGATGCGGGGTATGTCGAAAGTGATGACAAGGACGGTTTATTGGGTTTGACCGTCATTCCGGCGAAGGCCGGAATCCCGTGGTTTGACCAATCATGCAGTTGGGTTTGTCCTCGCTACGCGAAGGTTTTTATCTTTACTGGATTCCGGCCTTCGCCGTAATGACGAAAAGGCTATCCCTCCACGATCTCAAAATCGTGCGTCATCTTCGCCGTTTTTCCCAGCATGATGGAAGCCGAGCAGTATTTGTCCGCGGACAGTTTGATTGCGCGCTCGACTTGTTCACGCTTGAGGTATTTGCCCGTCACCACAAAGTGCAGGTGAATCTTCGTGAACACTTTGGGGTCGGTCTCGGCACGGTCGGACTGGATGTCCACCACGCAATCGGAGATTTGCTGCCTCCCTTTTTTCAGGATGGTCACCACATCGTAAGCGGTACAGGCACCGGTTCCGATCAGCAACATCTCCATCGGCCGCGGCCCCAGGTTGCGGCCGCCGCCGGCGGGCGGCCCGTCCATCACGACCGAATGACCGCTCTCGGTCTCACCGATGAAGGAAACTTCTTCTACCCATTTGATGCGTGCTTTCATGTGACACTCCGTTGGTTGGTTTTATGGGGGAGCCGACGAAGACGTTGGCGCTCCAATGGCAGCTTCTGCTATGTCAGGATTTTAACTGATACCACAGCATGCCGATCAGCTCATGCAGGAATATCCGGCTGTCGCGCAAAGCATAAACATTCGGTACGAAGGCGAGCAGATCGGTCTGGTAGCGCGTGGTGTAGCCGGTCGGGGCGGGAACGACCTGAAATCCTGCTGTCTGAAACACCTGCACGGCACGTGGCATGTGCCAGGCGTGCGTGACAAGGTAGATGCGGGTGATGCCGGCTTGTTTGAGCAGCTGCCGGCACAGGCGCGCATTCTCCAGCGTGTTATCCGAAGCCCCTTCAGTCCATTGCACCGGGATATTGAATTCGTGTTCCAGCACCTGTTTCATCTGTTCAGCTTCTGAGATGTAGTTGCCCAGCGGTGCACCGCCCGTGACCAGGATGGGCTTCAATGTTTCACGGTACAGTTTGGCGGCATACCGCAAGCGCTCCAGCGTATCCTTGTTTGCCGTATCGCCGCCGTATTCCGGCGCGTGAAAATAAGTGCCGCCACCCAGCACCACGATGGCATCTGCCTGCGGCCTTCTCGTGTTGTTGACGAAGAGGTTGCCTTCCAATCCATGCAGCAATGCCTCCGCAAAATAGGGTGTGGAAAGCAGCCACAGCAAGCCGAACGATGAGGTAAGCAGTATGCGGGCGATCAACGGGCGTGAATGCCAGAGCCAAAGGCCGAGTGCCGCGATGAGCAGCAGACTGAGCGGGGGCAACAGGAATGTGCCGATGAGGTTGGTGAAGAACCAGGACATTGCATATCTCGATCTGTTGAAAGCATGCGCATTATGGCAGAGCGTGCGAGTATCGGAACGTCACAATAAAATCATCTGAACGTCATTAAAGTTTCGCATATTGCGGCGAAACTGCACGTCATGAAGAATCTGCTCAATTACTGGCGCTGGTTGGTTCCGCTGCTGTTGTGGAGTGCAGATGCCAATGCCTGGGGGCTTTACACCCATGTCTACTTCGCCCAGATGCTGCTGTGGGCGGTCCCGCTCACCGACCCGCGCTATCGCCGTGCGATCAAGTCGTTTCCCAAACTGGTATTGGCCGGTGCCTGTCTGCCGGATCTGGCGTTGCTGAGCGAGCATCCCTGGGGCGAACCGTTCTCGACAACGCACCAATGGCAGCGGGCGCGCAAATTACTGGACGATGCCAAAAGCGATGAGGAATATGCCCTCTCGCTCGGCTTCGTCAGTCACTTGCTGGTGGACGTGATCGCCCACAACCACTTCGTCCCCGCGCACGAGAAGATGTGGGGAAATATCCCGATGCTGACACATGCGGCATGCGAATGGGCAATGGACATGCATATCCGCGCACAACTCTTTGCGGAGCCTAGCGAGCTGATGCATGCGCATCGCGCGGAACTGGCCCAATACGTGGCTCAGCATTTCTCCTGCTCGCACAGTTTGGCCAAGCGCGGTGTGAACATACTGGCGGGTGCAGAGAGTCTGCTGCGCGCCAGCCGCTTGTCGCACCTGTGTTACCACGGGGCAAGCTTGCTCGATACCGGGATGCAACGCCGTTTCAACTATTACCTGAGCGAGACCGGCGCACGACTGACGCACATCGACCGTATCTTGTTGGGCGAAGAGCCGATTTGGGATGCCAACCCGCATGCCGACGATCCCATGCTGCGACAACGCATCGAGCTCGTCACGCCGCAGCAATTGCGCCATCGCATCCCGTTACCGCAGGACGTATTCAGCAAGGTTTAGGCTGCGGTTCTGGCCAGTTTGAACTGGCCGATCGTCTCGTAGAGCGCTCTGGAGGAATTGGCGAGAATTTGCATTTCGTTGCCGGCCTGCTCGATATCGGTCGCGGTATTGGCACTGATCGTTGCAACCGAGTTGATATTGAGCCAGATGTCTTCGCCCGCTGCAGACTGGTCCTCGGTGGAAGAGGCGATCTGGCGCATCATGTCGGTGACGATGAGCACGGAACTCTCGATCTGGCGCAGCAGTTGTCCCATGCCTTCGCCGTGCAGCACACCTTGCGCTACTTCCTGCTTGGCCAAGGCCATTGCCCGGGTCGCCTCGTCCGTTTCGCTTTCGATCAGCTGGACGATCTTCGTGATGTCCGCGGTGGCACTGGCGGTCCGTTCGGCCAATTTGCGCACCTCGCTGGCAACCACCGCGAAACCGCGCCCCTGTTCGCCGGCGCGTGCGGCCTCGATGGCCGCATTGAGGGCGAGCAAATTGGTTTGCTCGGCGATTTCCTTGATCATGCTGCTGACGCTGCCGATGCGCTGGATGGCGATATTCAGTTCGCTCATGGTTGTTACGGAAGAGCCGACAGTCTGGTCGATCTGACCCAGCGCGAGTATCGTGGCCCGGCCGGTTTCGCTTCCCGATTGCACCAGGGATAATGTCTGCCTGGCGGCAGCGGAAGCTTGTGCCGCATTCGTGGCGATGGTCTTGATCGTGTTGCCCATGCCTTCGATGGCTCCGCTCACCTGGAATACCTTGGCAGACTGTTCCTTGGCGTTCGCGGTGACCGAGTGCGCCATCTGGCTGACGCCGTGAGCCGTCTTGTGGGTCTGGTTGGCCGAGACATGCACCTCGTGCAGGATAGCCTCGAAGCGTGCGATAAAATTGTTGATCGTGCCGGAAAGATGGCTGATCTCATCGTTGTTGTGCGCAGTCAGCCGACGGCTCAGGTCGCCGTTGTGCAGGTGATCGATCTCGCCGACGATATGTTCCAGCCGCTTTCGAAGGTTGCGGCCGAACAGGGTTTCCGAGACCACGGTGATGATGCCCAGCGCCATCATCGGCAGCAAGACCACCCACAGTACCTGGCTCATGAAGCGATCGATCCGGTGCTCGGAGGCGAGTTCGGTCTCCTTGTTCGCACTGACCAGCTTGTCCAGCTCCTGCACCATCGGGGAGAGGTACATGCCGTAAAGGGAATCCGGGATCTGCAGCGCGTCGGCGGGGCTGGTCGCTGCGATCTTTATCGCACCCCTGAGTCCCTGCGCATAAGCGCTCCACTGAGAGGATGCTTTTTTCAGGGAGTCATGCAGGGCGGCCAGATCCGACGAATCGGAAACGCGTTTCAGCAATTCTCGCATGTGCGCATCGGCTTGCTCGAGTTGTGCCGAAGTCTCGGCCAATACCGGGTCGCTACGGCTGATGGCCAGGGCGGTGGCCTTGACCTCGATCAGGCTTTTGTCCATCGTCTGCATGGACTGATAGGTGCCGAATTCCTGGCGCAGCTGGTTCAGATTGATCATGACGAAGGCGATCACGGTGATCATGCCCAGCAGCGAGATGCCCATCATCAGGCGCAACTGCTGTTGCAGGGTAAGAGATCTAAGCAATGCAAAAAGTCGCATCATGCGGAACCTCCGGAATGTGGAATGAAAGAAGAATCAGATCAGGAACGACAGGCCCGCGATCACGCCGCCGAGCGCGGCGCCCGCCAGCACGTCGCTGGGATAGTGCAGGCCGAGTATCGG
>JGI20214J51650_10000459_pt1 | contig 25131 bp, 24 predicted proteins | sample WetSurMetagenome_FD_51650 | JGI IMG/M metagenome (IMG submission 51650) | reverse complement strand
CCGCCGCACGAGCATGTCGCTGGCGTAGATCGGCACATCGGCCAGGCGCTGAAGGCCAGTCGCGGCGGTGACGACGCAGGCCGCGTCGCTGCGGTTGTCCAGCCGATCCGCCAGCGTCGCGAGATCTCCCAGCGCCTCGGCGCGCACGTCTTCAGCGGTCTCGAAGTCGAAGCCCGGCAGCTCGAGCAGGTTGCCCAGCACGCGCAGCACCTTCCAGGCCGGCCGCGTCTCGCCGAGTGGTTTGACGACGCCGTGGAAGCCCTGCACCCGACCCTCGGCATTGACGAAGGCGCCGGCGGTCTCGGTGAAGGGCGCGATCGGCAGCAGCACATCAGCGTTGTCGACCATCGCATCCTTGAACGCGGTCAGCGCGACGACGAGCCCGGACGCATTCAGCGCCTGGCGTGCGGCCGCGGCGTCGGCCGCGTCGAGCGCCGGTTCGGTGTTCAGCAGTAGCAGCGCGGGCATGCCCTTGGCGAGCATCTGTCCAGCATTCANCCCGCCCTCGCCCGGCAGCGCGCCGACGAGTTGGGCGCCGACCGTGTTCGCGGCCTCGCCGAGGTAGCCGACGCTGGCNCCGGTGTGCGCGGCGATCCATTGCGCCAGAGCGAGCAGCGCCCCGGCCTGCGGATGTTGGGCTGCGGCGTTGCCAAGCAGCACCGCCTTGCGTTCACCGGACAGAAGCGACGCTGCGATCGCCTGCGCCGCGCCGGTGACCATGCCGGCGGCCGGGGCCGACACGCCCTTCGCGGCGGCGACAGCGCTGGCGACGTCGGCAAGCGCTTGGCCCCAGGCCATCGGCGCGGCAGTCAGCCGGGTGGCGACGTTCATCAGCCAGTCGTCGTGCACCGCAGCCAAGCTGTGGATCTGCGCGCCACGCCGCGCCGCGTGGCGCAGACGCAGCGCAAACAGCGGGTGGTCCTTGCGCAGGAACGAGCCCACGACCAGGGCTCGGTCCAGCGTCGACAACGCCGCGATCGGCAGACCGAGCCAGCGCGCCCGGCCCGGCGTCGCGCGGTTCGCGAAATCGGCGTGGCGACTACGGTGGTCGATGCTCTCGCTACCCAGACCGCGCACGACGCGCGCCAGCAGGTGCAGCTCCTCGACCGTCGAATGGGCGCTGCCGATCGCACCGATCGCGCCGGCGCCGAACTCGACCTTCACGCGCTGGAGCCCGTCGGCGACATAGCCCAGCGCCGTGTTCCAGTCGACCGCGCGCCACGCGCCGCCCTGCTTGATCATCGGCTGCGTCAGCCGCTGCTCGCCATTCAGCGCTTCGTAACTGAAGCGGTCACGGTCGGCGATCCAGCATTCGTTGACACCTTCGTTCTCGAGCGGCACGACGCGCATCACCTTGCTGCCCTTGACCTGGACGATCAGATTCGCGCCGGTGCTGTCGTGCGGACTCACGCTCTTGCGTCGGCTCAGCTCCCAGGTGCGGGCGCTGTAGCGGAAGGGCTTGCTCGTGAGCGCGCCGACCGGGCAGAGGTCGATCATGTTGCCCGAGAGCTCGCTGTCGACCGTGCCGCCGGCCACGGTGGTGATCTCGCTGTGCTCGCCGCGGTGGATCATGCCGAGCTCCATCACCCCGGCCACTTCCTGGCCGAAGCGCACGCAACGCGTGCAGTGGATGCAACGGCTCATCTCCTCCATACCGATCAGCGGGCCAACGTCCTTGTGGAAGACGACGCGCTTTTCCTCGGTGTAGCGGCTGGCGCTGGCGCCATAGCCCACCGCGAGGTCCTGCAANTGACATTCGCCGCCCTGGTCGCAGATCGGGCAGTCGAGCGGGTGGTTGATGAGCAGGAACTCCATCACCGACTGCTGCGCCTTGATCGCCTTGTCGCTCTTCGTGCGCACGACCATGCCCTGCGTCACCGGCGTCGCGCAGGCGGGCATCGCCTTCGGCGCCTTCTCGATGTCGACGAGACACATGCGGCAGTTGGCCGCGATGCTGAGCTTCTTGTGGTAGCAGAAGTGCGGGATGTAGGTGCCGGCGGCGTCGGCCGCATGCATCACCATGCTGCCTTCGGCAACGCTGACCTTCCGGCCGTCGAGTTCGATCTCGATCATGTCGTTTCACCCGTGCGCGATCGGCCTTCCGCAGGGCCGCCCCAAGGAACGTCCACCCCCGCGGGGGGCGGCGAGGCAGGCCGTGCGCGTGGGCCCACGAGGCAGGCCTTGTGTTCCACGTGGTACGCGAACTCGGCGCGGAAATGCTTGAGCATGCCCTGCACCGGCATCGCCGCGGCGTCGCCGAGCGCGCAGATCGTGCGACCCTTGATGTTGTCGGCCACCGAGTCGAGCAGTTCCATGTCTCCGGCCCGACCCTGACCATGCTCGATGCGGTCGACCAGCCGCCAGAGCCAGCCCGTGCCTTCTCGGCACGGCGTGCACTGGCCACAGCTCTCGTGCTGGTAGAAGTACGAAAGGCGAAGCAGGCTACTCACCATGCAGCGGCTGTCGTCCATCACGATCACTGCGCCCGAGCCGAGCATTGAACCCGCCTTCGCGATCGCGTCGTAGTCCATCGTGATGTCCATCATCGTCGCGGCCGGCAGCACCGGGGCCGACGAGCCNCCGGGGATCACGGCCTTGAGCCGGCGTCCAGAGCGCACGCCGCCGGCGAGCTCGAGCAGCTTCGAGAACGGCGTGCCCAGCGGCACCTCGAAGTTGCCCGGCTGATTGACATCGCCCACGACCGAGAAGATCTTGGTGCCGCCGTTGTTCGGCTTGCCGCATTCCAGATAGGCCTGGCCGCCGTGATTGATGATCCACGGCACCGCGGCGAAGGTCTCGGTGTTGTTGATGGTTGTCGGCTTGCCGTAAAGGCCGAAACTGGCCGGGAACGGCGGCTTGAAGCGCGGCTGGCCCTTCTTGCCCTCGAGCGATTCGAGCAGCGCCGTCTCCTCGCCGCAGATGTAGGCGCCGAAGCCGTGGTGGGCATGGAGCTGGAAGCTGAAACCGCTGCCGAGGATGTTGTCACCGAGGAAACCCGCGGCGCGGGCCTCATCCAGCGCCTCCTCGAAGCGCTGGTAGACCTCGAAGATCTCGCCGTGGATGTAGTTGTAGCCTGTGCGGATGCCCATCGCGTAGGCGCCGATGGCCATGCCCTCGATCACCATGTGCGGGTTGTAAGCGAGTAGGTCGCGGTCCTTGCAGGTGCCGGGCTCGCCTTCGTCGGAGTTGCAGACCAGGTACTTCGGCCCCGGGAACGCGCGCGGCATGAAGCTCCACTTCAGTCCGGTCGGGAAACCAGCGCCGCCGCGGCCGCGCAGCGCGCTGAGCTTGAGCTCGGCGATCACCTGGTCGGGCGTCATCCCGGCGCTGCCGTCAAGGCCAAGGATCTTCTTCAGCGCGCTGTAGCCGCCGCGCGCAACGTATTCCGCCAGGCGCCAATTGCTGCCGTCCAGCCCGGCATAGATCTGGGGCGCGATATGCCGCCCGTGGAAGCAGGTCTCGCGCCCGCTGGCCTGGAACTTCGACAGGTCGAGCATCGTCACTCCTGCGCCTTCCTCAAGGTCTCGACGAGTTCGTCCAGGCGCTCGGGGCTCATGAAGCTGAGCATCTGGCGGTCGTTCACCAACATCACCGGCGCGTCGGCGCAGGCACCCAGGCATTCGCTGGGCTGCACCGTGAACGCGCCGTCGGCAGTGGTGCCGTAGGGCTCGACGCCGAGCTTCTGGCACAGGTGCTGCAGCGCCCGTTCGCCGTCGCGCAGCTGGCAGGGCAGATTGGTGCAGACGTTGAGCTTGTAGCGGCCCGCCGGCTGCTGGTTGTACATGTTGTAGAAGGTCGTGACCTCGTGCACGGCGATCGGNGCCATGCCCAGGTACGCCGCAATCGCGCTCTCGGCTTCGGCCGAGACGTGACCCTGCTCTAGCTGGACGATTGCCAGGCAGGCCATCACCGCGGACTGCTTCTGGTCGGCCGGGTACTTGGCGACTTCGCACGCGAAGCGGGCCAGAGTTTGCTCGTTGAACATCATGTCAGTGACTGCCAGGTACCAGGCAAACACCGCGGAGCCGGCTCTGCCGGGCCACTGGCGTTGCCCCCTCAAGGGGGAACGGCGAAACCGCTACGGGGTTGGGACTGCTCATCGGTCAATTTCGCCGAACACGATGTCCATGGTGCCGATGATCGCGACGGCGTCGGCAATCATGTGGCCACGCGCCATCTCGTCGAGCGCGGCCAGGTGGGGGAAACCTGGGGCGCGGATCTTTAGCCGGTACGGCTTGTTCGCGCCGTCGCTGACGAGGTAGATGCCGAATTCGCCCTTCGGGTGCTCGACCGCCGCGTAGGCCTCGCCCTCGGGCACGTGCATGCCTTCGGTGAAAAGCTTGAAGTGGTGGATCAGCTCTTCCATGTTGGACTTCATGTCCACCCGTGACGGCGGCGCCACCTTATGGTTCGCGGTGATTACCGGGCCTGGGTTCGCGCGCAACCAGGCCACGCATTGCTCGATGATGCGGTTGCTCTGGCGCATCTCCTCGATGCGGACCAGNTAGCGGTCATAGGTGTCGCCGCCGGTGCCCACCGGGATATCGAAGTCCATACGGTCGTAGACGTCGTAGGGCTGGGTCTTGCGCAGGTCCCAGGCGATGCCCGAGCCACGCAGCATCGGGCCGGTGAAGCCGAGGTTCAGCGCGCGTTCCGGGCTGACGACGCCGATGCCCACCGTGCGTTGCTTCCAGATNCGGTTGTCGGTGAGCAGCGTCTCGTACTCGTCGACGTAGCCCGGGAAGCGCTTCGTGAAGTCGTCGACGAAGTCGAGCAGCGAGCCGCTGCGAGCGTCGTTCAGCGCCTTGATCGCGCGCTCGTTCCTGATCCGGCTCGGCTTGTACTGCGGCATTACGTCCGGCAGGTCGCGATAGACGCCGCCGGGACGGAAATAGGCAGCGTGCATGCGCGCGCCCGATACCGCCTCGTACATGTCGAACAGGTCCTCGCGCTCGCGGAAGCAGTAGATGAAGATGTTCATTGCACCGCAGTCCAGCCCGTGCGCGCCCAGCCACAGCAGGTGGTTCAGCAGCCGCGTGATCTCGGCGAACATCACGCGGATGTACTGCGCGCGCTCGGGCACGTCGACGCCGAGCAGCCGCTCGATCGCGAGGCAGTACGCGTGCTCGTTGCACATCATCGACACGTAATCCAGGCGATCCATGTACGGCAGCGCCTGGATGAAGGTCTTGCTTTCGGCCAGCTTCTCGGTCGCGCGGTGCAGCAGGCCGATGTGCGGGTCGGCGCGCTGGATGACCTCGCCGTCGAGCTCGAGCACCAGACGCAGCACACCGTGCGCGGCCGGGTGCTGAGGCCCGAAATTGAGCGTGTAGTTCTTGATCTCAGCCATGAGACTGCCCCCGCCCGAAGCAGCCTTCGGCCGCCTCCCCCCAAGGGGCGACGCCAGCGGCCCGGCAAGGCCGGCTCCGCGGCATCCGCTTGTGAAGGAGCACGCTTCTCATTTCAATCCGCCGTAGTTGGTTTCGCGCACGATGCGCGGCGTGATCTCGCGCGGCTCGATCGAGACCGGCTGATAGATCACGCGCTTCTTCTCGGCGTCGTAGCGCATCTCAACGTTGCCGGTGGTCGGGAAGTCCTTGCGCATCGGGTGGCCGATGAAGCCGTAGTCGGTGAGGATGCGGCGCAGGTCGATGTGGCCCTCGAACAGGATGCCGTAGAGGTCAAAGGCCTCGCGCTCAAACCAGTTCGCCGAACTCCAAATATCGGTGAGCGAGGTGACCGCCGGCAGCTCGTCGTCGGGGCAGAAGACCTTCAGCCGCACGCGCCAGTTCAGACTCACCGAAAGCAGGTGCGAGACGACGCAGAATCGCGCGGCGTTCCAGGCCTGGTTGCGGTAGTCCGAATAGTCCAGCCCGCACAGGTCGACGAGCTGTTCAAACCTGAGCGAGGCGTGGTCGCGCAGCGTGCGCGCCGCATCCCGGTAGCGGTCGGCGGCGACGGTGAGCGTGAGTTCGCCACGCGCGCGCACCAGGGACTTGATCGAATCGCCGAGCGCCGCTTCGAGCGCTGCTTGCAAGGTGTCGAGCTTCTGGGTCATCTTGTGCGGGCGCGGGGACGTGGAATTGCGCGCTCAGCGCGCGATGGTGTTCTCGCGCCGGATCTTGGCCTGCAGCTGCAGGATGCCGTAGAGCAGCGCCTCGGCGGTGGGCGGGCAGCCGGGCACGTAGACGTCCACCGGCACAATGCGATCGCAGCCGCGCACGACCGAATAGCTGTAGTGGTAGTAGCCGCCGCCATTGGCGCACGAGCCCATGCTCAGCACCCATCGCGGCTCGGCCATCTGGTCGTATACCTTGCGCAGCGCCGGCGCCATCTTGTTGCACAGCGTGCCCGCGACGATCATCAGGTCGCTCTGGCGCGGGCTGGGTCGGAACAGCATGCCGAAGCGGTCGATGTCGTAGCGCGCCGCACCGGCATGCATCATCTCGACCGCGCAACAGGCCAGACCGAAGGTCATCGGCCACAACGAGCCGGTCTTCGACCAGTTGATCAGCTTGTCGACCGAGGTGGTGACGAAGCCTTCCTTCAATACGCCTTCGATGCCCATGTCAGCAGCTCCACCGCAACTTGCGGCGCACCCGGACCAACTTTCCCGCCACGGATGCGAGTGTGCCGGTCCGTCGGCGGACGACCCCCTCGGGGGATAGCGAATGAATGNGNGGTCGGGGGTCCATGGTCACTCCCAATCGAGGGCGCCCTTCTTCCATTCGTAGACGAAGCCGACGACGAGGATCGCCAAGAACAGCATCATTGCCCAGAAGCCGGCCGCGCCGATGTCGCGCAGCGAGACCGCCCANGGGAAGAGGAACGCGATCTCGAGATCGAACAGGATGAACAAGATCGCGATGAGGTAGTAGCGCACGTCGAACTTCATGCGCGCGTCCTCGAAGGCCTCGAAGCCACATTCGTAGGGNCTGTTCTTCTCGACGTCGGGACGGTTCGGACCGAAAACGAAGCCGATCAGCTGCGGCGCGACGCCGACGGCCACGCCGACGAGGATGAACAGGATCACAGGCAGGTAGGGTTGCAGATCCATCGTGTGTTCAAACGTTCCGTCCGGTCTCGTGCGGCCGCAAAAAAACGCGCCCCGCACAGCCTTGGCAGACTGCACGACCGGCGCGCCCTGTTGCCCCTTCGGGGCGCCGTTACCGCCGACACTTTGGTCCCGGCGACAACCTGTCCGATTCTTCTTGGTGCCGACGGCGAGACTCGAACTCGCACAGCTTTCGCCACTACCCCCTCAAGATAGCGTGTCTACCAATTTCACCACGTCGGCACGACGTCAACATTCAGCGCAACTCGCTCGGCTTGCATGAGGTAATGGCTCACCGAACAGCTTTAGATTCTAGCTCGATTCGAAGGGCTTTCCCGCAGCCCGCGCCACTCACTTCGCCGGGATCGCCGGTGCCGCCTGCGAGGCCGACTGCACGGGCGGGACCGCTGCGGCTGAAGCCGCCGGTGCGGGCGGCAGCGCGCCTGGAATGGCTCCCGGAATCGCGCCGTTCACCGGTGCACTGGCCGGCAAGGCAGCCCGGTCCAGAACGCTGCCGCCGGTGTCGCCTCGGCCGACGCTGTTGGACATGAACGCCAGCGTCAGTGTGCAGACGAAGAACACGGTCGCCGCGGCGGCCGTCGAGCGCGACAGGAAGTTTGCGCTCCCGGTCGCGCCGAACAGGCTACCCGACGCGCCGCCGCCGAATGACGCGCCCATGTCGGCGCCCTTGCCATGCTGAATCAGCACGAGGCCGATCATCGCCATCGCCGACAACAGCTGCAGCACGTGGATCACGGTCAACCAGATTTGCATGATTCGAGAACTCCAAAAAGTTGGCGTCAGGCCGCACGCGCGATGGCAATGAAGTCGGCCGCCTTCAGCGAGGCACCGCCGATCAGTCCGCCGTCGATGTCGGCTTGGCTGAACAACGTGGCAGCGTTGTCCGCCTTCACGCTGCCGCCGTACAGGATCTTCATCGCATCCGCGCGCCCGGTGGCAGCCTGCAGCTGTGCGCGCAGCACGGCGTGCACCGCCTGCGCCTGCGCGGGGCTTGCGGTGCGGCCGGTACCGATCGCCCAGACCGGCTCGTAAGCGACGACTATCTCGCTCGCGCAATGCGCGAGGCGGTGGATCACGGCCGAAAGCTGGCGCTTGACGACGGCCTCGGTCTCGCCGGCGTCGCGCTGGGCCAGCGTCTCGCCGACACAGACGATCGGTGTCACGCCACGCGCGAGAGCCGCCTGCGCCTTCTCGGCCACGAGCGCATCGCTCTCGACGTGGAAAGCGCGGCGCTCGGAGTGGCCGACGATCACGTAGCGACAGCCGCATTCGGCGAGCATCGCTGCCGACACCTCGCCGGTGTAGGCGCCCTGCTCGTGCGCAGAGACATCCTGCCCGCCCCAGCGGATGTCGCTGCCGGCCAGCGTCGCCGCGGTCTCGCTCAGGAACACGAANGGCACGCAGACTGCGAGGTCGACCGCGAACGGCCGCGCCGCCAGCAATGCGGCCAGCAATTCGGCGTTCGCCGGCCGGCTGCCGTGCATCTTCCAGTTGCCCACCACGAGCTTGCGTCGCATCTCGGTCTCCTTGGCTACCAGGTCAGGACGATCTTGCCGACATGGACGCCAGATTCCATCAGCGCATGCGCCTGCGCCGCCCGCGCGGCCGGGAACACCTGGTGGATCACCGCCTTGACGCGGCCGGATTCGAGCAGCGGCCAGACCTTGGNGCGAAGGTCCTGCGCGAGCGCGGTCTTGTAGGCCACCGTGCGCGGGCGCAGCGTCGAGCCTGTGATCGCGAGGCGCTTGCGAAGCAGCAGCCCGACGTCGAAGCCGCTCTTCGTACCGCCCTGCACCGCGATGATCGCGAGCCGCCCGTCGTCGGCCAGGCATTCAACCTCGCGGCCGACATAGTCGCCAGCGACCATGTCGAGCACGACATCGGCACCGCGGCCGCCGGTCAACCGCTTGACCTCGGCGACGAAGTCCTGCGTTCTGTAGTTGATGCCGTGGTCGGCCCCTAGCGCGACGCAGGCGGCGCATTTCTCGTCGCTGCCGGCGGTAACGATAACCCGGCAGCCGAAGGCCTTGGCGAGCTGGATCGCGGTCACGCCGATACCGCTGCTGCCGCCCTGCACCAGCAGCGTCTCGCCAGGCTGCAGACGCGCGATCGTGAACACGTTCTGCCAGACGGTGAAGAAGGTTTCCGGCAGGCTCGCGGCCTCGACCATGCTCAGTCCCTGCGGCAGCGGCAGACATTGGCCGGCCGGCGCGACGCAGAACTCGGCATAGCCGCCGCCGGCGACGAGCGCGCAGACCGCGTCGCCGATCGCAAGCCCGGCCGCGGCCAGGTCGCCAGGCGATCCGCCGGCCACCGTGCCGGCGACCTCGAGCCCGGGCAGGTCTGACACGCCGGGCGGCATCGGGTAAAGCCCCTTGCGCTGCAGCACGTCGGGCCGGTTCACGCCCGAAGCCTGCACCGCGATCAACAACTCACCGGCCTTGGGTTCAGGCGCGGGCCGTTCGCACGGCCGCAGCACCTCGGGGCCGCCGGGCGCGGTGATCTCGATCGCGCGCATCACTCGGGCTGCTTCGGCGCCTCGTCGGCCGGCGCCGCGGTCTCGGCGCTGGTCTCGGTCGGCGCGGCGTCGCGACGCGGGCGGTCGTCGCGGTCGCGACGCGGGCGATCGTCACGTTCTCGGCGCGGCGGACGATCGCCCCGGTCGCTGCGCTCGAAGCGCTGCTCTTCCATGCCCTCCGGCCGCTCGAGCAAGGCCTTCATCGACAGCTTGATGCGTCCCTTCTCATCGGTCTCGAGCACTTTGACTTTGACGACCTGGCCCTCGGTCAGGAAGTCGGTCACCTTCTCGACGCGCTCGTGCGCGATCTGGCTGATGTGCAGCAGACCGTCCTTGCCGGGCAGGATATTGACGAGCGCACCGAAGTCCAGGATCTTCGTCACCGGGCCTTCGTAGACCTTGCCGATCTCGGCCTCGGCGGTGATCTCGGCGATGCGCTTCTTCGCGAACTCGGCGCGGTCCGCGTCGGTGCTGGCGATCGTGATCGTGCCGTCCTCGCCGATGTCGATCGTGCAGCCGGTCTCGTCGGTCAGAGCGCGGATCGTCGCGCCGCCCTTGCCGATGATGTCACGGATCTTCTCCGGGTTGATCTTCATCGTGTACAGGCGCGGCGCGAACTGGCTCACCTCGGTCTTCGCGCCGCCGACGGCCTCGACCATCTTCGAAAGGATGTGCAGCCGCGCTTCCTTGGCCTGCGCCAGCGCGACCTGCATGATCTCCTTCGTGATGCCCTGGATCTTGATGTCCATCTGAAGTGCGGTGATGCCGGCGCCGGTGCCCGCGACCTTGAAGTCCATGTCGCCGAGGTGATCCTCGTCACCGAGGATGTCAGTCAGCACCGCGAAGCGGTTGCCGTCCTTGATCAGGCCCATCGCGATGCCGGCGACATGCGCCTTCAGCGGCACGCCGGCGTCGAGCAGGCTCAGGCAGCCGCCGCAGACCGAAGCCATCGACGACGAACCGTTCGACTCGGTGATCTCGCTGACCACGCGCATCGTGTATGGGAAGTCGTCCTTCGTCGGCAGCACCGCGACCAGCGCGCGCTTGGCAAGCCGTCCGTGTCCGATCTCGCGCCGCTTCGGGCTGCCAACGCGGCCGGTCTCACCGGTCGCGAACGGGGGCATGTTGTAGTGGAGCATGAAGCGGTCCTCGAACTCGCCGGCGAGCGCGTCGATGCGCTGCGCGTCGCGCTCGGTGCCCAGCGTCGCGGCGACCAGCGCCTGCGTCTCGCCGCGCGTGAACAGCGCCGAGCCGTGGGTGCGCGGCAGCACACCCGAGCGGATCTCGATCGCGCGTACGGTGCGCGTGTCGCGGCCGTCGATGCGCGGCTCGCCGGCGAGGATCTGGCCGCGCACGATGCGGGCCTCAATCTCGAACAGNAGGCCNTCGACCTCGACCTTGTCGAATTCGACGCCTTCGGCCTTCAACGCCGCGAAGACGTTGCTGGTAACGCCGCGGCAGGCCTGCGTGCGCGCTTGCTTGCTGCGGATCTGGTAGGCCGCGCGCAGCGGCTCCTCGGCGAGCGCAGTGACCTTGGCGATGAACGGCTCGTTCTTCGCCGGCGGCGTCCATTGCCATTCCGCCTTGCCCGCGTCGCGCACCAACTCGTTGATAGCCGCGATCGCGATGTTGCCCTGCTCGTGGCCAAAGACGACCGCACCGAGCATGATCTCCTCGGACAGCTGCTGCGCTTCGGATTCGACCATCAGTACCGCCGCCTCGGTGCCGGCGACGACCAGCTCCATCTGGCTGTTCGCGAGCAGGCTTTGGCCCGGGTTCAGCACGTATTCGCCGTTGACGTAGCCCACGCGCGCGGCGCCGATCGGGCCGTTGAACGGGATGCCACTGATGGCCAGCGCAGCGCTCGTGCCGATCATCGCCGGGATGTCGGCCTGGACCTCGGGGTTCAGGCTCAGCACGTGGATGACTACCTGGACCTCGTTGAAGAAGCCCTCGGGGAAAAGCGGGCGGATCGGCCGGTCGATCAGGCGGCTGGTCAGCGTCTCGAGCTCGCTCGGCCGGCCCTCGCGCTTGAAGAAGCTGCCCGGGATCTTGCCCGCGGCATAGGTCTTCTCGATGTAGTCGACGGTCAGCGGGAAGAAGTCCTGGCCGGCCTTGGCCTCGGACTTGGCGACCACGGTGGCCAGCACCACGGTGTCATCCATCGTCACGACGACGGCGCCGCTGGACTGGCGCGCGATCTCGCCAGTCTCCAGCGTCACTTGGTGCTGACCCCACTGGAAGGTCTTCGTGGTCTTGTTGAACATGCTCATGCGGATGTCTCCATCGATGTGGGCAGCGCAATGCCATTCCAGCGAGGCCCGTCGAGGTGGCGTCCTTGGAATGACACAGCAGTGCGGCCCGGGATTGAACCTTGATGGGGTCGGCGCGACGCGACGACCCCGCTCCGGCGGTCTTACTTGCGCAGGCCGAGCTTGGCGATCAGCGCGGTGTAGCGCCCGGCNTCCTTGTCCTTCAGNTAGGACAGCAGNCGCTTGCGCTGGTTGACCATCTTCAGCAGGCCGCGGCGGCCGTGGTGGTCTTTCAGATGCTGCTTGAANTGCGGCGTCAGCTCGTTGATGCGCGCGGTNAGCAACGCGACCTGAACTTCGGGGGAGCCGGTGTCGGCCGCGCCGCGCGCGTTGGCCTTGACGATCTCGGCCTTCTGGGCAGTAACCAGGGTCATGCGATTTCCTTCGCTGTGGAAACCGCTGAACCACGCACCAGGCTGGGCGTGCGAGCGGTTTCCGGACTACACACTTGCGGATCACCAGTGAAACCGACCGGTGCCGTGCCTTCCCCCCAGGCTGGAGAGAACAGGGAATTATAGCCGCAGGCCGGCCGCGAGGCGCTGCAGCCCCTGGTCGAGCCGACCCGGATCACGCGTCGCGAAGCACCAGCGCAGCCAGCCTTCGCCTTCCGCTCCGAATGCCGCGCCCGGCGCCAGCCCCAGACCCTGCTCGACGACAAGGCGTTTGGCCAGCGCAAGCGAATCTTCCTCGCCGTCGACGCGGAAAAAGGCGTACATACCACCCGGCGGCGCGGCGACGCTGACGCCAGGCAGCACCTGCAACCCGGCGACCAGCCGGTCGCGGCCGGCACCGAGCCTGGCCACCAGCGCTGGCACGAAAGTATCGGCGATCGCCAGCGCCGCCAGTCCGCCACGCTGGACGAAGACCGGCGCGCAGGAGGTGTTGAACTCGAGCAATTTGCCGGCGGCATCGAGATGGCCGCGCGGCAGCACCAACCAGCCCAGGCGCCAGCCGGTCATCAGGAAGCTCTTGCTGAAGCTGTGCGCGACGATCAGCCGGTCCTCCGGCGNCGCGAGGTCGCTGAAGCTCGGCGCGCAACGGGCGCCGCCGAAGACCAGCCGCTCGTAGACCTCGTCGGCGACGATCCAGGTACCGGTGCGCCGGCAATGCTCGAGGATCGCCTGCTGCTCGCCACGGCTCAGCGTCCAGCCGGTCGGGTTGTTCGGCGCGTTGACGAGCAGCACGCGCGTCCCGGCGGTCACACGCGCGAGCAGTTCGTCGAGATCCAGCACCCAGGCGCCGGCCCGCGGGCGCAGCGCGACGCGNGTGACGCGCCCACCCAGNATCGTCGGCTGCGCGGTGAGGTTGGGCCAGACCGGAACCACGGCGACGACCTCGTCGCCCGGGTCGACGAGCATCTGCATCGCCAGCGTCAGCGCGCTCACCCCGGACGAGGTGACGGCGATGCGGTCGACGACGATCGCGCCGTGCAGACCACTCGCGTAGGCNGCGATCGCCTCGCGCAGCTCGGGCAGGCCGAGGTTGTGCGAGTAGAAGGTCTCTCCACGCNGCAGCGACTCGGCCGCCGCGTCGCGCACCGNCTGCGGCGTCGCCTCGTCACTCTCGCCGAACCAGAATGCGAGCATGTCGCTGCGNCCGAGGCCGGCGTTCGCGACCTCGCGGATCTTCGAGCCCGGCAGGGCNTGGATGGTGTCGCGCATCGGTTGTCCTCAANCCGGCCGCTGCATGCGGCACTGTTCGGGTTGGGTCACGGCCTCGGCATCGAAGCGGCGCAGCGTGCGAAAGCCGAAGCCCGAGCCTTCGACGTCGTGCGCCACGCCGGGCGTGCCGACGCGCTCCATCACGCTGACGACGAGCGGCTGCTGCAGCTGGTGATCGGTCGCGCGCATCGTCGCCTGCTCGAGCCCGCCGAGCGTGCGGCCGTCGTAGTGCGCGCCTTCGAGTGCATGCCCCACCGCGGCGGCCTCGGCGCTGCCGGCGCGCGTGATCGCCGCCGCCAGCATCTCGACCATCACCTGCATGCGCACATGCGCGTAGTCGTCGCGCGGGTCGGGGAAGCGGCGCCGGAACGCGGCGTAGAACGCCTCCGACGCCGCGTCGCCAAGGTTCGGCTGCCACTCGGCGACCGCGAGCACGCGGTCGACGCCGGCCGCGCCGATCGCCGCCGGCGCGCCGAGTGCGTTGCCGTAAAAGGTGTAGAGCTTGGCGTCGCAACCGAGCTCGCGCAGCGCGCGCACGAGCAGCGTCAGGTCGTTGCCCCAGTTACCGGTCAGCACCGCCTGCGCGCCGCTGGCCTGGATCTTCGCCGCATACGGCAGGAAGTCCTTCACGCGCCCGAGCGGGTGCAGCTCGTCGCCGACGATTCGGATGTCGGGCCGCTTGGCCTGGATCATCGCGCGCGCCGAGCGGTTGACGTACTGGCCGAAGCTGTAGTCTTGGTCGATCAGGTAGACGCGCCGGACGCTGCGGTCGTCGCGCAGCACGTCGGTCAGCGCGGCCAGCCGCATGTCGGCGTGGGCGTCGAAGCGGAAATGCCAGAAGCTGCAATGCTCGTTCGTCAGTGTCGGGTCGACCGCGGCATAGTTGAGGAACAGCGCGCGCCGCGCCGGGTCGCGCGCGTCGTGCTTGTCCAGCGCGTCGACGATCGCCGCCGCCACTGCCGAGCTGTTGCCCTGGAGCACGAAGGCGATGCGCTCGTCGAGCGCACCCTGCAGCAGCGACAGCGCTTCTTCGGTGCGGCCCTTGCTGTCCATGCGCACCAGCGCCAGCGGGCGCGCGCCGCCAGGCAGCGCCACGCCGCCGCGCGCGTTGACGCGCTCGACCGCCCACAGCAGATTGCGAAACACCGCTTCGCCGGCGTTCGCGAACGGCCCGGACAGGCCTTCGATGAGCGCGAGCCGGATCGGCTCGGGCACGCTCTGCGCAAAGCTCGNGCGCTGGCCCAGGGCGAGGGACGAAGCGAGCAGCGCCCGCCTGGAAAGGCTGGTTCGGGTCATGAAGGTCGAAGGGGATTCGGAAGGGGAAGGCGCGTCACGCCGCGGCGATGCCGTCCAGCGGCCAGCGCGGACGCACGTCGAAAGCGCCGTCGCGCCTCAGCTCGCCCAGGCCGTGCTGCAGACGCAGCGCGGCGGCGAGCGCGATCATCGCGCCATTGTCGGTGCATAGTTGCAAAGGCGGGTAGTGCACGCGCGCACCGAGCCGGCGCGCGCCGGCGTCGAGGGTCTCGCGCAGGCGCAGGTTGGCGCCGACGCCACCGGCGACGACGAGGCGGGCGAGCCCGCTGTCGGCTAACGCGCGCAGCGACTTGGCGGCGAGCACGTCGACGATCGCGGCCTGCGTTGACGCCGCGAGGTCGGCGCGCGCTTGCTCGCAGAGGTTGCTGCCGAGCTTGCGCCACTGCGTCATCACCGCTGTCTTGAGGCCGGCGAACGAGAAGTCCAGGTCGTGGCTGTGCAGCAGCGGGCGCGGCAGCGCAAACGCGGCCGGGTCGCCGAACTCGGCCAGCCGCGCAAGCGCCGGCCCTCCCGGGTAACCTAGACCCAGCAGCTTGGCGCTCTTGTCGAAGGCCTCGCCGGCGGCGTCGTCGATGGTCTCGCCGAGCATTGCGTAACGGCCGACGCCGTCGACCCGCATCAACTGCGTGTGGCCGCCGGAGACGAGCAGTGCGACAAAGGGAAAGGCCGGTGTGTCGTCGGCCAGGAAGGGCGACAGCAGATGCCCCTCGAGGTGATGCACGCCCAGCGTCGGCCGGCTGAGCGCGGCGCCGAGCGCGACCGCGACGCCGGCGCCGACGAGCAGCGCGCCGGCGAGCCCGGGGCCGCGCGTATAGGCGACGACGTCGATGTCGGCCAGCGCCTGCCCAGCCTGATGCAGCACCTGCTGCGCCAGCGGCAGCACGCGCCGGATGTGGTCGCGCGACGCGAGTTCGGGGACCACGCCGCCGTAGGCGCGGTGCATCTCGGCCTGGCTGTGCAGCGCGTCGGCGAGCAACCGTGGCGTGCCGCCGCCTGGCAGCGCCTGCACGAGCGCGACGCCGGTTTCGTCGCAGGAGGATTCAATACCCAGGATATTCACGCGCGGCAGTGTAGAGGCGCCGAAGAGCAGACCGGGCACGCGGCTTGCAATGCCCGACTCGACACCTTCGTCGGGTGTCCGTTTATCTCCTCAGCAGGGCAAGAGCCCTTTCGTCCGGCCTCCCTGTCACCCGACGGGGAGGCTCCTTTTTCNCGCCGATGCCGGACAACGGTGCATCGCGGCTCCCTTGCTGGTGCCCTCGCCCCGGCTCCGCCCGGCCGNGCACCGAAGCGGTTCAGTGCTTCTCGCGCGCGTGGTTGATCGAGTACTTCGGGATCTCGATCGTCACGTCCTCGTCCGCCAAGATGGCTTGGCAGCTCAGGCGCGAGGTCGGCGTCAGGCCCCAGGCACGGTCGAGCAGGTCTTCCTCGGCCTCGTCCATCTCGCCGAGCGAGTCCAAGCCCTGCTTTACGACGACGTGACAGGTCGTGCAGGCGCAGCTCATCTCACAGGCGTGCTCGATCGGGATNCCGTTCTCNAGCAGCGCCTCGCAGACCGACGTGCCGGCGGGGGCCTCGATGCGGTCACCGAGCGGACAGTAGTCGGGGTGCGGAAGGATGGTGATGAAGGGCATGGGGATCTTCAGATTTCTTCGACCTTGCGGCCGGCCAGCGCCTGGCGGATGCCCTGGTTCATGCGCGCCGCGGCGAAGGCCTCGGTGCCTTCGGCGAGGACCTCGACGGCCGCCTCGATGGCATCGGCATCGTCGCCCTCCGCGATGCGCGCCGTTTCGTCGAGCAACGCATCTATCGCGGCACGCTCGTCGACAGCGAGCAGCGCCGCATCTGCGGCGAGCGCCGCACGCGTAGCCAGCACCATGCGTTCGGCCTCGACGCGCGCTTCGCGCAGCTTGCGCGCGGCCATGTCGTCGTCAGCATGCGCGAAGCCGTCCTCGAGCATGCGCGCGATCTGCTCGTCGGCGAGTCCGTAGCTCGGCTTGACCACCACCGAGGCCTCGACGCCCGAGACCTGCTCGCGCGCGCCGACGCTGAGCAGTCCGTCGGCGTCGACCTGGAAGGTGACGCGGATGCGCGCCGCGCCGGCGACCATCGGCGGAATGCCGCGCAGCTCGAAGCGAGCGAGCGAGCGACACTCGGCGACCAGGTCGCGCTCGCCCTGGACGACGTGGATCGCGATCGCGGTCTGACCGTCCTTGAAGGTGGTGAACTCCTGCGCCTTGGCCACCGGGATCGTGGTATTGCGCTCGATCACGCGCTCGACCAGGCCGCCCATCGTCTCGAGGCCGAGCGAGAGCGCGATCACGTCGAGCAGCAGCAGTTCGCCGCCCGCCGCGTTGCCGGCGAGTGCGTTGGCCTGGACGGCGGCGCCGATCGCGACCACCTCGTCGGGGTTGACGTCGGTCAGCACCTCACGTCCGAACAGCTCGCCGACTGCGTTGCGCACCAGGGGCATGCGCGTGCTGCCGCCGACCATCACGACGCCCTGCACTTCGGTGCGCGCAACCTTCGCGTCACGCAACACCTTGCGCACCGCGGCCAGCGTGCGCTCGATCAGCGGCCGGGCCAGCGTCTCGAGCTGCGCACGCGCGACGCCGACGCGGCACTCGCGGCCGCCCAGCACGGCCTGCCAGTCGGCGCTACTAGTGCCGCTGAGCGCCTCCTTCGCCGCGCGTGCGCCGACGAGCGCAGCGCGCTTGTCCTGCGGCGTGACCGCGCTCACGCCTGCCTGCCCGAGCGCCCAGTCGGCGAGTGCGTGGTCGATGTCGTCGCCGCCGAGCGCGGCGTCGCCGCCGGTCGCGACGACCTCGAACACGCCGCGCGTGAGGCGCAGCAGCGAGATGTCGAAGGTGCCACCACCGAGGTCGTAGACCGCGTACAGGCCTTCGCTCGCGTGGTCCAGGCCGTAGGCCACCGCGGCTGCGGTAGGCTCGCTGATCAGGCGCAGCACGTTCAGCCCGGCGAGGTGGGCCGCGTCCTTGGTCGCCTGGCGCTGCGCGTCGTCGAAGTAGGCCGGCACGGTGATCACGGCGCCAAACAGGTCGGCATCGAAGCTGTCTTCGGCGCGCTGGCGCAGCGCGGCCAGGATCTCGGCCGACACTTCGACCGGCGTCTTCTCGCCCGCGCGCGTCGCGATCGCCAGCATGCCGGGCCTGTCGACGAAGCGGTACGGCAGCCGGCCGGCGCCTGCGACGTCGGCGAGCCCGCGGCCCATAAAGCGCTTCACCGAGACGAGTGTGTTTTCGGGGTCCTCGGCCTGCGCCGCGAGCGCGTCGAGGCCGATCTGGCGCGCGCCGGCGTCGAGGTAGCGCACTGCCGAAGGCAGCAGCACGCGTCCCTGGGCATCGGGCAGGCATTCGGCGACGCCGTGGCGCACCGACGCGACCAGAGAGTGGGTGGTACCGAGGTCAATGCCGATGGCCACTCGCCGCTGGTGCGGGTCGGGCGCCTGGCCGGGTTCTGAAATCTGGAGCAAGGCCATGGAGGGGACTCTTATCGGGTGGCGTCGAGCGCATCCAGGCGGCGCTCGATGTCCTGGCGGAAGCGCCGGACGAACATCAGCGCGCGCACGTCGGCGGCAGCGCCGGCGGCGTCAGCCTCGTCGTCGAGGCGACGCTGCACGTCGGCGAGCAGCAAGCGCTCGGTGCTCTGGACCTCGGTGTCGATGCGCTCGACTTCGGCCAACGCGCCGGCGTCGGCAAGAGCCTCGCGCCACTGCATCTGCTGCATCAGGAAGGCGGACGGCATCGCGGTGTTGCGCTCGGCGTCGATCGGCGCCCCGCGCCGTTCACACAGGTAGGCGGCGCGGCGCAGCGGGTCCTTCAGGCGCTGGTAGGCCTCGTTCACACGCACCGCCCACTGCATCGCGATGCGCTGCGCGGCGGCGCCTTCGGCGGCGAAGCGGTCGGGGTGGACCTCGGCCTGNAGCTCACGCCAGCGCGCGTCGAGCGCTGCGCGGTCGAGCGCCTGCCGCGGCGCCAGGCCGAAGAGCGTGAAGTCGTCGTCGGCGATCCTCATCGCGTCGTCACAGCGGCTTGGCCATGAACACCGACAGCCCGTTGTCTGGGTAGCCGCCAAAGGCCGCGCAGCGCGCGTAGTCGCAGCGCTCGTACAAGCGCAACGCCGCGGCCTGGTCGCGCCCGGTCTCGAGCTTCGCGAGCGCGATCCCGTCGGCGCGCAGCCGGTCTTCCAGCACATGCAGCAATCGCTCGCCGATGCGCTGCCCACGCTGGCCGGGCGCGACGAACATGCGCTTGACCTCGCCATAGCCATCGGCAAGGCGCACGGCAGCGGTCCCGACCGCGACGCCGTCGCGACGCGCGACGAAGAAGTCGATACCGGGCTCCAGCAAGGCCTGCACATTGAGGATGTGGTTCGCCTCAGGCGGGTACAGCGAGTGCAGGTAGGCATCGAGCGCGTCGAGCAGCGCGACGACCTCGGGCTGGTCGGGGCGTTCGGGGCGGATGGCGACAGGCGAGGACATGAGGGTGACGCGCAGGCCGGACGCGGCCGTACGGCCGGGTGCTGGCGGAACGGGGCGCTAGACGCGGAACGACTCGCCGCAGCCGCAGCGGTCCTTCTCACGCGGGTTGTGGAACTTGAAGCCCTCGTTGAGGCCCTCGCGCACGAAGTCGAGCTCGGTGCCGTCTAGGTAGGGCAGGCTCTTCGGGTCGACCAGCACCTTCACGCCATGATCCTCGAAAACCAGGTCCTCGGGAGCGACTTCATCGGCGTATTCGAGCTTGTAGGCCAAGCCCGAGCAGCCCGTGGTCTTGACGCCCAGGCGAACGCCGACGCCCTTGCCGCGTCGCGTGATGTAGCGGCTGACATGCCGCGCCGCCGCTTCGGTGAGAGTGACAGCCATTCAGCCCTCGACCACGCCCTCGCGCGGCGCCGGCTCCGCCGGACCGCCGCGAGTGCCCCCTCGAGGGGCAGCCATCGCAGGAAGCGTGGGCGCTCCATGCTTTGCCTTGTAGTCCTGGACTGCGGCCTTTATCGCGTCCTCGGCGAGGATCGAGCAGTGGATCTTCACCGGCGGCAGCGCCAGTTCCTCGGCGATCTGGGTGTTCTTGATCGTCACCGCCTCGTCGAGCGACTTGCCCTTGACCCATTCGGTGACGAGCGAACTCGACGCGATCGCCGAGCCGCAGCCGTAGGTCTTGAAGCGCGCGTCCTCGATCAGCCCGGTCTCGGGGTTGACCTTTATCTGCAGTTTCATCACGTCGCCACACGCCGGCGCGCCGACCATGCCGGTGCCGACCGTATCGTCGCCCTTCTCGAAGGAGCCAACGTTGCGCGGGTGTTCGTAGTGGTCGATGACCTTGTCGCTGTATGCCATGGTGATTGCTCCTCAGTCGGTGTCAATGCGCGGTCCACTGGATCGAGGCGATGTCGATGCCGTCCTTGAACATCTCCCACAGCGGCGAGAGTTCNCGCAGCTTNCCCACGCGGTCCTGCAGCGTCGCGACCGCGTAGTCGATCTCCTGCTCGGTGGTGAAGCGGCCGATCGTCATGCGCAGGCTCGAGTGCGCGAGTTCGTCGCTGCGGCCGAGCGCGCGCAACACGTAGCTCGGCTCCAGGCTGGCCGAGGTGCAGGCCGAGCCGGATGACACTGCGATGCCCTTGACGCCCATGATGAGCGATTCGCCTTCGACGAAGTTGAAGCTCGCGTTCACGTTGTGCGGCACGCGGCGCTCGAGGTCGCCGTTGATGTAGACCTGCTCGATTGTCGAGATGCCATTGAGCAGCCGGCGCTGCAGCATCCGGATGCGCTCGCTCTCGGTGCCCATCTCTTCGCGCGCGATGCGGAAGGCCACTCCCATGCCGACACACTGGTGCGTGGGCAGCGTGCCCGAGCGCATGCCCCGCTCGTGGCCGCCGCCGTGCATCTGTGCTTCGAGCCGGACGCGCGGCTTGCGCCGAACGTAGAGCGCGCCTATGCCCTTGGGGCCGTACGTCTTGTGCGAGGCCAGGCTGAGCAGGTCGACCGGCAGCACGCTCATATCGATCGCGACCTTGCCGGTGGCCTGCGCGCCGTCGACGTGAAAGACGATGCCGCGCTCGCGGCACATTGCGCCGATCGCCGGGATGTCCTGGATCACGCCGATCTCGTTGTTGACAAGCATCACCGAGACGAGCACGGTGTCCTTGCGCAGCGCGTCCCTGAACCGGTCGAGGTCGAGCAGTCCGTTCTCCTGCACGTCGAGGTAGGTCACCTCGAAACCCTGGCGCTCGAGCTCGCGCGTTGTGTCGAGCACCGCCTTGTGCTCGGTCTTGACGGTGACGATGTGCTTGCCGCGCGAGGCGTAGAAATGCGCCGCGCCCTTGATTGCGAGGTTGTTGCTCTCAGTCGCACCCGAAGTCCAGACGATCTCGCGCGGGTCGGCGTTGATCAGCGCAGCGACGTCGGCGCGCGCCTTCTCTACCGCCTCCTCGGCTTCCCAGCCCCAGGCGTGGCTGCGCGACGCCGGGTTGCCGAAATGCTCACGCAGCCAGGGAATCATCGCGTCGACGACGCGCGGGTCGACCGGCGTCGTCGCGCCGTAGTCCATGTAGATCGGGAAATGAGGCGTCATGGCTTGCGAAGGGTTGGGAGGGTTCCGGACAGCGGCAGGGCCGCGGGTCCTGCAAGACGGCTACTTCGTGAACGCGTTGCCGAGGGCAAACACCGAGTTTGGAGCGGTCACCTTGATGGGCTTGACCACCGGCTGCGAAGAGATCGCCCGCTTGACCGGCGCCTCCGCGATCGAGATGCCCTTGGCCAGCTGCTCGTCGACCAGCTTCTTCAGCGTGATCGAGTCCAGGTACTCGATCATCTTGGTGTTCAGGCTCGTCCACAGGTCGTGCGTCATGCAGCGGCCGGCGTCGTCGCCCATGCAGTTCTCCTTGCCGCCGCAGCCGGTGGCGTCGATCGGCTCGTCGACGGCGACGATGATGTCGGCGACCGAGATCTCGCCCGCGGCGCGCCCGAGCGAATAGCCGCCGCCCGGGCCGCGCGTGCTTTCCACGAGCTCGTGGCGGCGCAACTTGCCGAACAGCTGCTCAAGGTAGGACAGCGAGATCTGCTGCCGCTGGCTGATCGCGGCCAACGCGACCGGGCCGGCGTTGGAACGCAGCGCGAGGTCGATCATCGCCGTGACGGCGAAGCGCCCTTTGGTGGTCAGTCGCATGGAAATCTCCTGTGCAGTGAGTCGGAACCGCCGCCGACAGGCCGGTTGTCTGATTCCGACTAGTTTAGTCAAGTATAAGTGAACCCCACTATTTCGGTCAAGCATTGCTCAGGAAGTTCCCAGGTCGAGCGTCAGCCGTTCGACCAGACCATCGCAGGCGTCCTCGACCAGGTCGAGCACGCGCTCAAAGCCTGCGGGCGCACCNAAATACGGATCGGGCACCTCGCGCACGCCGATGAAGCGCCGCGCGTACTCCATCAGCAGGCCGACGCGCGCGCCATCGGGCGCGATCGCGCGCAGCGCGCCGAGGTTGTCCTCGTCCATCGCGATCACCCTGTCGAAGCGCCGGAAGTCGTCACGGCCGACGCGTCGGGCACGCAGGCGCGACAGGTCGTAGCCCCGCGCCGCGGCATGCTTCACCGCGCGCGGGTCGGGGGCCTCGCCCGCATGGGAGCCGTGGGTGCCGGCCGAATCGACCTCGACACGGGCGGCCAGCCCGGCGGCCTGCAGCTTGCGGCGCAGCACGCCTTCGGCGGTGGGCGAGCGGCAGATGTTGCCCATGCAGACAAACAGCACGCGGGCGTCGGCCATCAACGCGCCCCTGCCAGCGGCACGACGTTGACGTCGTGCCCCGCCGCGCCGAAGGCCTGCTCGCGCAGCAGCGCGAGCTGGTCGCGCGCGCGCGCCGCCTTCTCGAATTCGAGGTTGCGCGCGTGCTCGAGCATTTGCTTCTCCAGCGCCTTGATGCGCTTGCCGAGATCCTTCTCGGACATCGACTCGAGCTCGGCCGCCATCTGCGCGGCCTTCAGGTCGTCCTTCGCCGCCTTGTCGGAGACGACGCCGTCGATCAGGTCGCGAACCTTCTTGTTCAGCGCCTTCGGCGTGATGCCTTGCGCCAGGTTGTGCGCGATCTGCTTCGCACGCCTGCGTTCGGTCTCGCCAATCGCGCGCTGCATCGAGTCGGTGATCCGGTCGGCATAGAGGATCGCGCGGCCGTTCAGGTTGCGCGCCGCGCGGCCGATGGTCTGGATCAGGCTGCGCTCGGAGCGCAGGAAGCCCTCCTTGTCGGCGTCGAGAATCGCAACCAGACTGACCTCGGGCAGGTCCAGGCCTTCGCGCAACAGGTTGATACCAACGAGCACGTCGAATGCCCCGAGGCGCAGGTCGCGCAGGATCTCGACGCGCTCGACGGTGTCGATGTCGCTGTGCAGGTAGCGCACCTTGACGCCGTTGTCGGACAGGTAGTCGGTGAGCTGCTCGGCCATACGCTTGGTCAGCGTCGTGATCAGCACGCGCTCGTTGGCGTTGACGCGCTCGCGGATCTCCTGCAGCACGTCGTCGACCTGGCTCGAGGCCGGGCGGACCTCGACCTCCGGGTCGACCAGCCCGGTCGGTCGCACCAGCTGCTCGACCACCTGGCCCGCGTGTTCCTGCTCGTACGCAGCGGGCGTCGCCGAGACGAAGACCGCCTGGCGCATCTTGCGCTCGAACTCCTCGAACTTCAGCGGCCGGTTGTCGAGCGCGCTGGGCAGCCGGAAGCCGTATTCGACAAGCGTGGTCTTGCGTGCACGGTCGCCGTTGTACATACCGCCGAACTGGCCGATCAGCACGTGGCTCTCATCGAGGAACATCAGCGCATCGGGCGGCAGATAGTCGACGAGTGTCGGCGGTGGGTCGCCCGGCTGCGCGCCGCTCAAGTGGCGCGTGTAGTTCTCGATTCCCTTGCAGTGCCCCACCTCCTGCAGCATCTCGAGATCGAAGCGCGTGCGCTGCTCGAGCCGCTGCGCCTCGACCAGCTTGCCGTTCTTGACGAAGAAGTCAAGCCGCTCGCGCAATTCGTCCTTGATCGTCGCGATTGCATCGACGACGCGCTCGCGCGGCGTCACGTAATGGCTGCTCGGGTAGACCGTGAAGCGCGGGATCTTCTGCCGGATGCGGCCCGTCAGCGGGTCCAGCAACTGCAGCGCCTCGACCTCGTCGTCGAAGAGCTCGATGCGCAGCGCGAGCTCGCTGTGCTCGGCCGGGAAGACGTCGATCGTGTCACCGCGCACGCGGAACGAGCCGCGGCCGAACTCGACCTCGTTGCGCGTGTACTGCATGCGGATCAGCTGCGCGATCACGTCGCGCTGGCTGAAGCGGTCGCCGACACGCAGCGTCATCACCATCCTGTGATAGTCGGCCGGATTGCCGATGCCGTAGATCGCGCTGACGCTGGCGACGATGACGACGTCGCGCCGTTCGAGCAGGCTCTTCGTCGCCGACAGGCGCATCTGCTCGATTTGCTCGTTGATCGCGCTATCCTTCTCGATGAACAGGTCGCGCTGCGGCACATAGGCCTCGGGTTGGTAGTAGTCGTAGTAGCTGACGAAGTACTCGACCGCGTTCCTCGGAAAGAACTCGCGGAACTCGCTGTACAGCTGCGCCGCCAGCGTCTTGTTGGGTGCGAACACGATCGCCGGCCGGCCCAGCCGCGCGATCACGCCCGCCATCGTGAAGGTCTTGCCCGAACCGGTGACGCCGAGCAGCGTCTGGTAGCTCAGCCCGTCGCGGATGCCTTCGACCAGCTGCGCGATCGCGGCCGGCTGGTCACCGGCCGGCGCATAGGGCTGGAAGAGCTGGAACGGCGAGTCGGCGAACGAGACGAACTCGCCGGCAGCGGGTTCGGCAAGCTCGACACGAGCAGTCACGACGTCGGCGCGTTCGGTCATCGGGGAATTCCCAGGTGTCCACATAGAATTGAGAGTCAACCGCGAAGCGTAGCGCAGTCACGCGCGCGGCGTTGGCCCCGCTCCCAACCGACCACAGGAACCGACCATGTCCGCCTCCTTGTTCGCCGCCGTCCCGATGGCGCCGCGCGACCCGATCCTCGGCCTCAACGAGCAGTTCGCNGCCGACCCCAACCCGGCCAAGGTCAACCTGGGCGTAGGCGTCTATTTNGACGACCAGGGCAAGCTGCCTGTGCTCGCCTGCGTCGCTGCGGCCGAGAAGCAGCTGCTCGAGGCGCCCCGGGCCAAGGGCTATCTGCCCATCGACGGCATCGCGGCCTACGACAAGGCGGTCCAGG